>Ga0209426_1000224_pt1 | contig 78198 bp, 79 predicted proteins | sample Deesub1362B_J571_FD_187697 | JGI IMG/M metagenome (GOLD analysis project Ga0209426, IMG submission 187697) | Deep oceanic, basalt-hosted subsurface ecosystem from Juan de Fuca Ridge flank, Pacific Ocean, CORK Borehole 1362B_J2.571 (SPAdes)... ... | reverse complement strand
TTCCAACTTCAGCCCTCATTGCGGTGGCAACATTATGGGCACTTCTTAGTTCTAGGGTTCTGATCATCCTTCTGAGTATGTCCTCAATAATTGCCCTTGATATACCTGTAAAAACCAAACATCTCATATCCATCACCCATACATCGGGAATTCTTCTTTTCTGGGGACTTTTTCTTCATGCATCCTTGTTTGCTCTGCAAGCTTTTGCATCTGGGTTTCTATGAACTCTGCCTCCTTGATGAGCCTCTCAACACTTATTTCCCATCCTAAGAGGCTATTCAAAACCTCTATTATCTGGGCCGAGGCTCTTGGGTCTGGATTGAAACCTGAAGTTTCTCCCAAGAGAGCTAAGCCTGGAAATCCTCTATAAACACATTCGTTTAAGATGGATCCTGCAAGTCCGGAAATTGTGCCGGTTTTGAAAATCTCAACATAATCTTTTATCTCTTCAAGCAATTCCTTGTTTGTTGCAGCCCCAAATACCCTGTGCTTTCCCTCAAAGGTAGCAACTCCGGCAAGAGAGTATAATTTACTTGCATTTATTGATTTGGCCCATTGGACTATTTCTTGGCTTAATAATCCGGAGATTTCAATCCCAATTGGGATATCTGAGTGAATAAGGATTGCGTTGTGATCTTGGGACTCGTAAATCCTTATTGGAGGGGCTATTACCCCATCTATGAGTGTGGCTATAGGTGGCAATACTTCTGAACTTATAACACCTTTATACTCGAGATCAAGTTCGGTTACGAAATGGGCTGTTGCGATCGTTCCTACGAGCCCAATTCCAGGAAAGCTCGTTAACATTACCGGCTCCTTCACGCTCAATTCTTGGACGATAATCTCGGTTTTTACCATGATTGATATAGTGGCTATTAAGTTAATTAATGTTTTTCTGGGTAAATGAATGGAAGTTTTGGAATGATGGGTGAATTATGAGTGGATTATGAGTGAATTAAAAAGAAACTGAAATATAGGAAAAGGATTTCCTGCTTATTGGGTGGTTCGATGAGGAAGTACAAATTCAAGAGGGGCTTTAAACCCACAAAAGAAAGGCTTGAGGAGCAGATAAACCTTCATTTCGGAGATTTTGAGAAGGATGGAGATGTCTATGTTGTACGGTATGGGGCTATTGAGGAGCTGAGGTTATGGTTTGATGGCAAATTGCTCTGTGTTGAATCGAAAACTAACCCTAAAGTTGATCCAACTACAGCTGCCGAAACCCTCAGGATGTATAATAGATTTCTTGAAGAACTCACTGGCTATACGGCGAAAGAGAGACAGAAGATGCTGAAACAGGAAATTTCATAAGAAATAACTTAGATCATTACTTAGATTATTAGATTTTGCTTTTTTCTTCAGATCTTATTTTGAAGTTTGGCTCTTGCATAATCGATCAATCCAGCAAGGGTTAGCTGGTGAAAGCCCGAGATAATCACCGAATCCTTGGTTACCTCATAGAGATCTTGATAATCCTCATCAGCTTTCATAAGCTCAGAATGTAATTCCGAGGTTTCACCACCTTTTTCTACAACTGCTAAAGCGATCTCAGACCATTTTATAAGTTTACTCCTTAGTTTTTCTAAGAGATCATGATTTTCAGCAAATCCGAAGTGTGTGTATGCGATAAATTCGGGTTTGAGCTCTGTCATCCTGTCAAGGGAATGAATTGCATCCTCAAGTCTGAATGGTGGAGGAGTTGTAGGCACAACCTTTCCGAAACCGTAGACGCCGGCGGAATCTCCGGGGAATAGTATTTTGTCTTTTTCAAGGAAAAAAGATACGTGATGGGGAGCATGGCCGGGAGTTAGAACGGAAAGCATGGTATCGTTTCCGAGATCGAATTTTTGTAGGTTGCTTGCTGGTACAATCAGCCCCTCATCAACCGGCTCAGGCTCACCGTAACCCTCTGCAACTCCGCCAAGAGCGCTTTTAGATGCTTCCCAGAGCTTTGCAGGGTTGATGAGGTGTTTAGTTGCTTTGGGGTGACATACAACCTTTGCATTTGGGAGGAATTTAGTTAGTTTTCCAACCCCTCCACTATGATCGAGGTGGATGTGGGTTATGAAAATGTATTTGACATCACCTCTATCGATTTCAAGGTCTTTGAGACTTTTTAAAATTCTATCTGCAATAGTAGCTGGACCTGTCTCAACGATCGATGGTTTTTCAGTCTTAACGATATAGAAGGAAATCGATCCTCTTTCACCGAATATTTCCGAATCAAAACAGTGAACCTTCCCTTTAACTCCACATGGAGGCATATTCAGAGAAGATAGAATACCTTAAAAATAGTTTCCGAATTTAGGTTGCTCAAATCATTCTCAATTACGTTAATCGTAGTCACAAAATAATAACAAATTTAAAGCTAGGTGGATATTAGAGGATCATGAAGGTAGCCATTATAGAACCGCTTCAACTTCCAAAGGATTTCGTGATGAAGAAGTTTCAAGCGCTAAATTGTGATGTGGAGCTTTTCGATTCCAAGCCCGTCTCCCAGCAAGAAGTTTTTGAGCGGTGCAAAGGGGCAGAAATAGTCGTTTTGGTAAACACTCCTCTTACCGCTGAGACCCTTGAAAAGCTGGATGACTTGAAAATGGTGGCTGTATCCTTCACTGGATACGACCATGTCGACATTGAAAAATGCAAGGAGAAAGGGATAGTTGTCTCAAATGTGCCTGAGTATTCAACACATTCTGTTGCTGAACTTGTTTTTGGGATGATTATCGCCGCTTTGCGAAGGCTTGTTGAGTGTGATAAGGCAGTAAGGACGTTGAAAGGTAACGAAGGGCTGATAGGAAATGAGCTCTTTGGAAAAACAATGGGTGTGATAGGAACTGGCAAGATAGGTCAGAGGGTTTGTGAACTTGCCTTGGCCTTTGGAATGGAGGTTCTGGCTTACTCAAGAACTGAAAAAGAGGAATTAATAAAGAAAGGGATCAGATATGTTCCCTTGCAGGAACTTTTAAAGAGAAGTGATATTGTAAGCATACACGTACCATTGAATAAGGAAACCAAAGGTATGATCGGCGAGAGGGAACTTGCTTTCTTGAAAGATGGGGCGATAATCGTGAATGCTGCGAGAGGAGCAATTATCGACATCGAAGCTTTGGTAAAAGAGCTTGAGAGAGGTAGGATATTTGCATGCCTCGATGTATTCGATGTTGAGCCCCCACTTCCTGAAGGTCATAGAATACTGAAGGTTGGAAATACAATTTTAACTCCACATGTCGGCTACTATACTAAAGAAGCCCTTGAAAGAAGACTCGATGTGACAATTGAGAACATAAAAGCATTTTTAGAGGGCAAACCGAGAAATATCGTTAATCTTTAACCTAAAAAGGTAAATAATTTTTTTCTAAATCTGCACAAAACAGCTACCCTTTTATACCAAAACAGTCAATTCAAAAGGGATGCTTCCTGATGTACAGCTACTCCAGCCTGAAGTTCCGATTGGATTGAGTAGGGTAGGGGCAACTGGAGTAAAAAAACTGGTTCAAGTTGAAAGGAAGGGAAAAAGGCCGATAATTCTGATATCGAGTTTCGATGTTTTTGTCGACCTTCCCTCCACTCGCAAGGGAGTCAATCTCAGCAGGAACTTTGAGGCGGTTGATGAGGTTATTGAAAGTTTGACAGCCAAACCGGTTAAAACTGTTGAAGAGCTAACTGTGAAGATGGCAGAAACCGTCCTTGAAAGACATGAGTATGCTACGAAGGCAGAGGTTAAGATGGTCTCGGAGCTGATAATGAGGAAGAGAACCCCTGCAACCTCTCAGAAAACTCAAGAAGTTGTGAAAATATTCTGCGATGCTTTGAGATGGAAGGATGGAAGGAAAAGGGTGATGATCGGGGTGGAGGTTACCGGGATAACAGCCTGTCCTTGCGCCCAGGAGCTTGTAAAATCCAAGGCAGCAACCGAGCTTGAGAAAGCAGGATTTAGCGGGGAAGCTATCTCTAAAGTCTTCGATATAGTGCCGGTCTCAACCCACAATCAGAGGGGAAAGGCGAGGGTTAAGATTGAAATAAGGGATGAGTTTGCTCCATCTTTGGATGAGCTTATAGAGATAGCAAAGAGCGCGATGAGCTACGATGTTTACGAAATTCTGAAAAGAGGGGATGAGCTTCTTGTTGTTGAGATGGCCCATAGAAATCCGAGATTCGTCGAGGACAGTGTTAGAATAATGGCTAAAAACGTGGTTGAAAGATTTAAAGATGCTCCTGACGACGTTCTGGTTACCTTCAGACAGGAGAATGAAGAGAGTATCCATCAGCATAATGTTGTTGCCGAAAGGGTTTCCACAATTGGTGAGTTGAGGAAAGAACTGGAATCGAATGAGAGAATCGAATGAGAAATAGAAAATATGTCTAAGATCTAGATGCCAAAGCGAGAATTACTGCTGGCCCTAATTTTTTACTTCTTTGTATTATTTGCTGTATTGAGTGTCGTATCGTGTGTTCCATCCGTTTCCGCCGAAATTCTGGAAGCATGTCCCAATTGTGGAAATTATGAATATGTGAAGGTCAAGGTTACCTGTGATAACGCTATTTTATCAGACGGTGAAGGTAAGATCCCCCTTAACACCAAAAATGAAATTCTGGTGGTTGCGAAAAACGCAACAGAATTCTACAAGAGATTCGGATTTTACCCAGACATAGAAGCACAGAAAATTGATAGAAGATTTGCCCTCTCCAATCAAGGAGAGGAAATATTCCTTTTATGTAGTGGAACTTTGGAAGATGAGCTGGCGTACGGAAAAAGTGGATCTGGACTCACATCTTTTCGGGATAGAGAAGTCGTTTACTTCAGAGATGACGGAAGCTGGGATTTTAGATATGCGGACTGGACGAGTTTTGAGCCCATTTCAGATAAAGTTTCGGGGAAGATTATCGTGTTCCCAAATGAAATTGAAATAAATGCAGAGAAAAACCTAGTGCTCGTTTCTTATACACTGTTAGAAGATTTAAATCTCAGAGAACTTGCAAAAAAGGGAATAAAAATTGATATATTCCTTGATTCCTCTCCCGTAGGGGGGATTCCACTTGAGGAGATCGAGATTCTTAAAGATCTGAAAGCTGAGGATGTTGAAGTTCACTTCCTTGATTCCAACTCCTACAAGAACTTCCATTACAAGTTCGCGATCATAGATGGAAGAAAAGTGATAATAACAACTGAAAACTGGAAGACCTCCAATAGGGGTTATATGGTGGAGTTTGAGAGTGAAAAGATCGCAAAAGGGTTGCTTGATGTGATTCACTCAGACAGCAGATATAACTCCTCTCCCGGTAAAATATCAGATTTGAAGGGTTTTAAGAAATCAGGAATATCGGGAAAGGAAATTGAATTTGAAGGAGAAGTTGAAGTGTTTGTTCTCCCAGATTCTAACCCCATCTTCGGTTTTATTTCATCCTCAAAGGAGGAACTGTTGATAGAAGTACCATACATGGATCTCACTTGGTTTGGGACGGATAAGCTCTTGAATCTAATAGAAAATGCGTGCAAAAATGGTTCGAAGGTGAGAATACTTCTTGATTCGAGCTATTCAAAGGAAAGGAATGAGGAGCTAATAAGTTTTTTGAATGAACTATCACAGAGAAAAGGATATGATCTGAAAGCGAAGCTGATAGCTTTAAAGGGTTTCGAATCTCTGCATGGGAAGATGATCTATTCAGATGACAAGTGTCTGATCACCTCTGCAAATTTTAATGAATACGGGTTTAAGTTGAATAGAGAAGTTGGGATTGTGATAAAGAACAAAAAAGCCTGCGAGCTTCTGAGAAATCAGTTTTATGAGGATTGGAAGGATAGATTCGAAGTTTTGGACTTCACTAAGATCCCCTCTCCTTTCACGTATGCTGTCACCATATTTTCCCTATCAATTGCGTTTCTAATTCGAACCCTCCGATCCTGAGTTTTCGCTTTCTATCCAAAGAGCGATAACAATTTATGCCTTATAGCCACGGTTTTTTCAATGCAATCTGGATTTGAGGATGTCAGGCAGAGAGGATTCTTGAGCAGGCATAAGGTTGAGGAGGTTATGCAGAAATTGGAAGAATTTAAGATCAATCTGCTAGAAGTTGAGGAAATAGATTTTCGTGAAAGCCTTAATCGAGTTTGTGCTGAAGACGTCGTATCGAAGAGAAACATACCTCCTTTCAATCGTTCTGCAGTTGATGGTTATGCGTTGAAGGCTGAAGAAACCTTTGGGGCAAGCATGAACAATCCCGTGATTTTCAGGGTTGTTGGAGAGGTTGAAATTGGTGAAGGAGGTTTGATAGAGGTACAAGAAGGAGAGGCAGTGAGAATATCCACAGGCGCTCCGATGCCGAAGAACGCGGATGCAGTTGTTATGATCGAGCATACTTCAAAAATCGAGGGAGATTACATCGAAGTTTACTCATCTCTACCGCCATGGAAGAACGTATCAAGGATCGGTGAGGACTTGAGGGAAGGAGAAGTCGTGATAAAAAAAGGAGAGATAATCCAACCCCATCATATCGCTTTGCTTGCCGCATCTGGCAATCTTAGGATTAAAGTTTTCAGAAAACCGATTGTTGGTGTTGTTTCCACAGGAAACGAGTTAGTTGATGCAGTTGAGGTTAATACGGTTGAAGCCAAGAAAGATCTTCAAGAGGGAAAGATTGTTGACACAAATAGATATATGTTAATGAACTTGGTGAGGCAGTATAATGCCAAGCCTATCGATTTTGGGATCGTCAAAGATGACCTGGAAACTCTTAGAAATATCTTAATCTCTGCTCTGAAGAAAACAGACATTCTTATTTTTAGTGGAGCAACCTCAGTTGGAACAAAGGATCTTCTGCCAGAGATTATCAACGAATTCAGGGAAGTTGGGGATCTATTTATCCATGGAATTGCGATAAAACCGGGGATGCCCACTGGTATAACCTCGATTCGGGGAAAGCCGGTTTTGCTCTTGCCTGGCTTCCCAGTAGCGTCATATATCGCTTTCAATCTTCTTTTTCCAAAGATCGTTTTCAGGATGTATGGGTTAGATTTTAAAGAATTCTACCCTCCAGGAAGCATTCTAAAGGCCGTTGCCGGAATGAGGATTCCTTCAACTGCAGGAGTAAGGACCTTTACCAGGGCCATTCTGGAAAAGAAAGGGGATAGACTCTTTGCTTACCCCCTGAGAACATCCGGTTCAGGAATCCTATCTTCACTCTCAAAAGCCCACGGGATAATAGAGGTTTCCGAGGAAAAAGAGGGAATAGAAGAAGGAGAAGAAGTGGAGATAAGGCTGATCAATTACTTTTTCGGGTGAAAAGATGGGAAAGCGTAAAAAAGTGTTTAGAGATCTGATTTCTGTTGAAGAGGCTATTTCCATTGTTGAAAGTTTTCAGATAAAACGCGAAACCGAGAAGGTAAGTCTTGAGAATGCTTTAGCCAGAGTTGTTGCTAAAGATTATGAGGCTGAGATCGATGTACCGCCTTTTGACCGCTCCACGATGGATGGCTATGCTGTGGTGGCTGAAGATACGTTTGAGGCTGATGAAGACTCGCCTGTAAAGCTGAGGATCAAGGGACGGATTGGTGCTGGTGATTTTTCAGCATTGGAGGTTGAGAAGGGTGAAGCAATTGAGGTAGCAACTGGAGCTCCAATTCCAAAGGGGGCAAATGCCGTTGTGATGGAGGAGTACACTTCCGAGGATAACGGGTGGGTTAGCATTTACAAAGCCGTTGCACCAGGAGAGAACATCATGTTTGCTGGAGCCGATATCATGGCAGGAGAGATGATAGTGAGGGAGGGAACGATTCTCTCGCCGAGAGAAATAGGTGTGCTGAGCGCTGTGGGAATACCTGAGGTTGAAGTCTACAAAAGGCCAAGGATAGCTGTCTTTTCGACAGGCAATGAACTTGTTAAGCCTGGTGAAAAGCTTGAGAGCGGTAAAATCTACGATGTAAATTCCTACACCCTTATCAACTCGATAAGAGAAGATGGAGGAGAAGCAGTATTCCTTGGGATCGCAGGGGATAACGCTGAGGAAATAAGGGAGATGATAAAGAAGGCTTTGGACTTCGACATAATCATCTGCTCCGGTGGAACTTCTGCAGGGGCGGGAGACATGATATATAGAATACTTGATGAATGGGAACAGGGAGTTCTTGCTCACGGCATATCAGTTCGCCCTGGAAAGCCAACGATAATAGCTTCGCTGGAAGGAAAGCCGGTTTTTGGACTCCCAGGAAATCCAACGTCTGCTTTGATGGTCTACAAGATCTTTGTGAGTCCCTTTATAAGAAAACTCTCTGGTCTGGGGAGAGAGAAAAGTCTAGAGATCGAAGCAAGGTTGTCAACTAAGGTTTTCTCCTCACCCGGAAGAGCAGAATTCTTGCCGGTGAATCTTGTGAAAGGCAAGGAAGGTTTTTCAGCCTATCCGGTTGCCGGACATTACTCTGGAGCGATAACGTCGCTTGCTGAAACGGATGGTCTCATTCAAATAGATTCGAATAAGGTGATAGCTGAAGAAGGGGAAAAAGTTACAGTTCAGCTTTTTAGCGAAGAAATAAAGCCTGCAGATTTAATGGTAATCGGTAGTCACTGCATCGGGATAGATGTTATCTTCAGACTGATGAGAGATAAAAACCCGGAGCTAAGATTCAAGATAATAAATGTAGGGTCTTCTGGAGGAATCTCTGCTGTAAAAAGAGGCGAGGCTGATATAGCAGGGATCCACCTGCTGGATGAGAGTGGAGAGTACAATGTTCCCTATTTAAAAAGGTATGGAGTCAGAAATGCTATCCTTGTGAAGGGGTATTTGAGGGAGCAGGGAATCATCGTGGCGAAGGGAAATCCGCTAAAGATTGAGAGCATAAAAGACATCGTTGAGAGGGGAGCAACAATTGTTAACAGAAACAGGGGCTCTGGAACAAGGATCCTCTTTGACATGTATCTTAAAGAAGTTGCTGAAGAAATTGGTCAGAGCTTCAAATCTTTAACTCAGGGTATAAAGGGCTACAATATAGAAGCCAAATCCCACACCTCTGTGGCGGTAGCGGTTCTTATGGGGAAGGCTGATGCTGGAGTAGGTATAAGAACTGTAGCAGAGAGATATGGCTTGGACTTTATTCCATTAAAGGGAGAGGAGTACGATTTTCTGATACCAAAGGAAAGATTTGACATGGAAAAAATTAAGGAGTTTCTTGACGTTTTAACCTCGGAAACTTTCAGCAAAAGACTACCAGTAGGTTTAAAGACGTACGAAAGAACCGGGGAAATAATTGAGCTTTAAATGGTATTGGGCTTTAAATGGCGTCAACCTATTTTAACTGACTACCCGGATTAATTGAATTGAGAATTTAAGATTTAGGAATTAAGAGCAAGACCTCTAGATACTGTTTTTTTATTTGCCATAAACACTCTCAAACGCCAAACGCACAACATCAACGCTTAATGCAAAATCAATTTCTTTTTCTCTTTGCCCGGGGATATGAGCTACGGCAAAACTTACCGAATCTTCAAAATTTAATCCGCCATGTGCCCCTTTATTCTCACCCCTCTGAAATTCATAGCCCTTCTTTGCTGTAACAACAAAATCACCACATCTCTCGCTCTCCATCAATCCAGAAATTCTCTCCCTTGCAAATGGATATTCCTCGTTTGACAAGTACTCACCAATGTTTTTCACATTAATTGTCTCACCTTTATGGTGGACAAGAACCTCATTGCCATCTTTGAACACGATCAACTCGATACAATCCAAGTTCTTTAGAATTTCAAACACCTTCTCTTTCTCTGACAAAGCATAAACATGTGCCATTCTTGGACCGCTAACAGCTACAACAACTTGGCCATGCTCACCAAATTCGTGCAAATCGATTTTTGAAAACGCATGTAATCCATTCCTCTCAAACTCCTCAACCAAATCAACGTGGTAGCTCTTGCCCTTCCTTAAACCACTCTGTCCATGGTCAGATATTACCAACAAAGCTGGCTCTTTACCGGTAATCCTTACTACACCATTGTACATCTTCTCAAGCTCCTCATCAATGTCCTTCAACGCATCTTCAAATGAATCGTAGAGTATGGGTTTTCCAACTTCACCCTCAAAACTATCGGGCCCAAAAATGTGTGAAGCTGCATCCGTTTCCATAAACCACGTAACGCCAAACCTACAACCAGCTTTAATGCCTTTTAACGTATTCATCACAGCAACCTCATTCTGAAATGCGTGAAATGGAATTAGCTTCAAGATAAGCTTTTTAATCGGATTTTTACCTTTAACATTTTTGTATCCTGCAAATCTCCTCAAAAACATCAATTTTTTTGCTAAGCCAGTTAAATCTCTGTCTAACCCAGGCTTAATGAAGCTGAACTTTATGTCTGCTCCTTTTCTAACCAAATCAACGCTAAACGACTTGATGTTGTAATCTTTAACAACTTCAAACCAAGTTTTTGCAATTAAATGTTTATCACTCAAGTTTGTTGAAGCATCTATCCAGTTGTCTGGCATTGTAAGCTCAAAATCGTAGCCTATGTACTCCCCCACGCCTGTCCAACCAAGCCGTGATAGCCCGGATGTACGGCGGTGTTTATCGATGCATGTCCACAAATTGTTGCTGATGGAAAAACAGTACAACACTTATCAACAACAATTCCATTTTTTGAGATTTCCTCAATAAAAGGTAATTTACCCGATTTCATCAATCTTTTGTAAGATTTATGGTTAACTCCATCAACTATGGCGATTATAAAGCATCTCATGATCGACGTTTAATAGAGTTTTTAAAAATACTTTTCATTGTGCAAAAACATGGATTGTTTGTTTGGTTAGTTATTTAGGTTAGTTGGGCAAGTTTCCCACTGGAGCGAAGTTTTATTCCGAAGCTTCTAAGAAGTCACTTCCAAGAAGTCAGGAATCACTAAATTTTAAATATTTGATAAAAGTCCTTTTATTTGGTGGTAAAATGGGAGAGGATTTGAAATTCAGCATGCTTTTACCATATCCTGCTCCAGAACCAATAGAAAGGCTATTCAAACTGGTTGAAAGGATGCAGAACTATCCTATTGATTCGATCTGGTTGCCAGATCACTTGCTAATGTATCCAAAGGGCTACTGTCCGGATGTGTGGAGTGTTATCTCTGCTTTGGCTGTAAAAACCCCTTTAAGGCTTGGAACTGGAGTTACATGCCCACATAGAAGACACCCAGCTGTTTTTGCTCAGATGGCTGCGACGATCGATCATCTGTCTAAAGGAGGATTATCTGTAGGAATAGGGGCTGGAGAAGCGATGAACCTTGATCCTTTCGGCATAGAATGGAGGAGAAAACCGGTAAAGAAGATGGTGGAGTTCATTGAGGTTTGCAGACTTCTCTGGAGTGGTGAAAGAGTGAGCTATGAAGGTGAATTTTACAGTCTGAACAACGCTTATCTCCAGATAAAGCCAAATCGAAAAATTCCATTTTATATAGGTGCAAACGGTAAAAGGACGAGATTTATTACTGGAATGATTGCTGAAGGATGGATTCCTATAGGGGAGAGCCCTAAAACCTATGCGAAAAACTTGGAAGATGTTAAAGAAGGAGCAAAAGAAGCAGGAAGAAACATTGAAGAAATCGATAAAACTTTGCAGATCTACACTGCTATAGCGGATAAAAAGGAAGATCTCAACTTCGTAAGGATGTTTCCTGCTGTTATGCTGTTGGGAGGTCTGAAAAAGCTCAAGGAAGGAGGTTATAAGGTTGAAATCGAGGAGATAGGTGATGAATTCTACTTCAAAGAGCTCATTCCAGGCGAAGAGATGGAGAACAAGCTTTACGACCTAATTCCAAAGGTTCCTGTGAATTTGACCGATGAATTTTCAATCATGGGGACCAGAGATGAATGCATTGAGAGAATAGAAGAGTTCGCCAAAGCAGGTGTAAATCATTTCATTCTGATTAATGTAGGTCCTAACCCCAAGGAGACGCTGAGAATATATGGAGAGGAAATAATCCCATATTTCAAGGGTGATTGAGAAGGATAGAGATAAATATTAGGGCTGTAAAATACTTGGATTTTTGGATAGTTTCTGCTTCTCAGTCATTCTTTGTTGACATAAAATAAATCTTTTACATTTTTAAAGTCTAGCTTGTTAAAACATCACCTGTATCTTCTCACAACATACAGTACTGACAGAACACTTATAATGGCTAGTACAGCTTCAAAACCTGGAGTCTTCTTTTCTTCAGTGGTTGGTAAAATAGTTGGTGAAGCTGTTGGTGAAGCTAGCGGAGTTGGTGGGGCTTCGGTTTTAAATCCGTGGGCTTTAATAGCATAAGTTGCAGCCCACTCTTTGTTTTTATCAGTATGACAGTACAAACAGGCAAAATCGAGAGTTACATAATCCCCTACCACATATTTACCATCTTCGGTAAACATGGGTGCATTTGGGTTGGTGTTTATCTCGAATAGATGAGTTCTCACATCACCCTGAAATTCACCCTTTTTAACAGCCGATTTTGTTGCAAATGGCATGTGACAGTCAATACATTTAACACCAGCTTTAGCAAGATTACTTCCAGCATACTCCTTGGCAGCATCTTCATGGCAATATTCGCATTTAGTTCTTATTGCATCATCGACCATCGGATTTCTAACGCTTTTATGTGGGTCATGACAGACGACACAGTTAAATTTCTTGTGAGGAGATGCCCAAAACTCAGGATATTGTTCGTGATGCTTGATAAATCCTCCACTTGCTGGTATCTTGTTTGGGTCTCCTCTTACATGACATTTACCGCAGAGTTCACTGCCGGTGTCAATAACTGCGCTTACATTGGATGGATCTGCAGCATGCTCAGATGAGGGACCGTGACATGCTTCACATTCAATACCAGGGAAAGCCCACGTGCCGACAATTCCCGGAAGACCAGTCTGATGTCCTTCTTTTTTGTAACCAGTTGTGTGACAATCACCACAGTTGTATGGTTTAACCTTTCCAGGATTGTATGGCACCCATTCCCCAGTTTCAATGTTGTACTGCACTGCATCCCCAGTTATGATGTAGCCGGTTTTGTTCACGAATCTAGTTTTCCACCAGATTCCACCGATAACGTATGATATGTCGTCCCAGGTGTACCCCTTGGGAAGCTCCGTGACTTTTCTGATACCAAACTCCTCATTTCCCTCTCTTGCCTCATCGACTGGACGGAGTTTGTATGGATGTCCTGTTTTCATAAAATCATTCCAGATATCTTTATGACAGGTTTTGCATGTGTTACTACCTGCATACTCCGATGAAGAAACGGGTATAAGTAGGAGGATCAGAACCAAGATAAATATATATTTTAACATGAATAATCATGTTTTTTCAAACATATTTAAACTTTTCTTCTGACCTCCTGTTTTATTGTATCTGCTCAACCAAAAAACCTCCTTAAACCGGAAGACTTACAGCCAATTCCAGCCCACGCTTCTATGAGGTTTGATCTTGTTATACCATCTTACAACTTAGCATTCTCTTAACCTCGCCAAAGAACTCACTCAGCTCATCATTCGTTTGAGGACGTTTAATCCTTGTTAAAATATGCTAAACTTCTTTCCCAGCAAAAATTGCTTATTTATGATTAGCTTTATCTCTACTTTTTTATCTACTGGTCTGATTTTCTTTCTCGTTTTCTGATGGCATTTTGGCGGTTTTCTTGGATTTCTATAATAGTATAATAGATTCTTTACCTTGTAACGAGGAATTTAGATATTTATCAGATTTTTCCTTTAAGTCATTGTTTGGTTATTCTCACTATGTCCTTGTTCGTTAGCTTTTCCACATAGCAGTTTTGTTCGAATGTAAGCTATTTTTTGGGAAAATACAATCAAAACTTCCCACGAAAAACTATTAATATTTAACTTCCCTTAATTCAATAATGGAAAAGGTAGCTGAAGTGTATGGTGTGTTTGCCGCTCCGAGTGTGATGGGTTTGTCGCCGGTAGTTGTGCTCAGAGCAGAAGACGGTAGGTTTTTGCCAATTTATATAGGAATTTCTGAAGCTATGTCCATTCATTCTGTTTTGAAGAATAAGATGATGTCCAGGCCTATGACCCACGATTTGATGGCTGAGATTCTTAAGAAACTCAGGACGACAATAAACAGGATAGTGATCGATGATCTCATTGACAACACATTCTATGCAAGAATAATCCTCAAGCAAAACGATCATGAAATAGAATTAGATGCAAGGCCGAGCGATAGCATTGCGATGGCTGTAAGAATGGCGTGTCCGATCTACATTGACGAAAAGGTACTGGATGAAGCTGGGCAAGAAGAGGAACTCTCTCCAGATTTCGTTGAGTTCGATCAGATAATGCAGTGAAACGGATTTTTGGTGATTTAAGATATTTAAAGTATTGATTAGAATTAAAAGGACTTTAGAATTATTAAATTTAAATATTAAATTTAAACAGGAACTATCGATTATTTTCTGCCAAAATTCTGGATCAGATGTAATGAAATTCGTTTTTCATTAGTGGGGCACTGAGAAATTGTAAACCCCAACGAGACTCAACAAAAGTATTATATGCTTACAACTCATCTCAAATCTCGATGAGCCTCGATAGCGAGTATCTTGACATTAATTATCTTCCTGAGAACGGTTACATCAGGAAAAAATGTCCGAACTGTGATAAGTACTTCTGGACGGCAGATGAGAGCAGAGAGGTATGCGGTGATCCTCCATGTGGGAGTTACACCTTCATTGGCAACCCCGCTTTTCGTAAGGAGTTCGATCTTGCCGAGATGAGAGAATACTACCTCTCCTTTTTCGAGAAGAGAGATCATGAAAGGATAGATAGATATCCCGTTCTTGCGAGATGGAGGGATGACATCTATCTCACAATCGCCTCGATAGCTGACTTTCAACCCTTTGTTACGTCAGGTGTTGTGCCACCTCCAGCCAACCCGCTCACGATATCCCAGCCTTGTATAAGGATGGACGATCTGGATTCAGTAGGCAGAACCGGCAGACATCTCACGCTTTTTGAGATGATGGCGCACCATGCGTTCAACAATCCTGAGAGGGAGATTTACTGGAAGAGTGAAACCGTTGAATATTGCACCGAACTCCTTGAGGAGCTCGGTGTTAAGAAGGAAGAAATAGTTTACAAAGAGGAACCATGGGCAGGAGGAGGAAATGCTGGTCCTTGCTTAGAGGGCATCGTTGGTGGGCTAGAAGTAGCCACCCTTGTTTTCATGAATCTCGAGCTGCATCCCGATGGAGATATAGAGATAAAGGGTGAGAGATACAGAAAGATGCCAAATTACATCGTGGATACGGGTTACGGGCTTGAGAGATTTACCTGGGCAAGCAAAGGCACGCCAACGGTTTACGATGCAATTTTTCCGGAAGTTTTAGAGAGTATAGTAGGCTATAGTAATGTCAGGCATTACACCGACAATGAAGAAGTTGCGAGGATCATCGGAGAGAGCTCAAAAATTGCGGGAGTTATGGGGTCGCTAAGAGGTGAAGCTTTAGCTGAGCTGAGAAAGAATGTTGCCAAAAAGCTCGGAATTGAAATTGAAAGGCTTGAAAGCATAGTTAATCCGCTGGAGAAGGTATACGCTTTGGCAGACCATACGAGGGCGATTCTTTTCATGCTTGGGGATGGGTTAGTACCATCTAATGCTGGAGCCGGTTATTTGGGTAGATTGATGATAAGGAGGAGTTTAAGGTTAGCTGAAGAGCTTGAACTTGAATTAAAGCTTTTCGATCTTGTCGAGCTTCACAGGAAGATTCTGAGTAATTTTGAATTTGTTATTCCCCTTGAAAAGATTCAGGAAGTGCTTGAGCTTGAGGAGTCTCGATATTCCGCGACGATAAAGAAAGGAATAGGTTTGGTTGAAAGAACGATCTCGAAGAAAAAGAAAATTGAAAAAGATGATCTGATCGACTTTTATGATTCCCACGGCATTCCGGCAGAGCTCGTGCTGAAAATAGCCAACCAAAAAGGTGTTGAAGTTGAGATGCCGGAGGAGTTCTACGCTGAACTTGCGAACAGGCATTCTAAGGCAGAAAGAAAAGAGAAAGAAGAATTAGAAGTCACAGGCTATCCTGCAACGGAAAAACTATACTACAACTCGAAGCTGCTTGAATTCGAAGGAAAGGTTTTAGGAGTTGAGAATGGGTATGTTATTCTGGACAGAACCGCCTTTTATCCTGAAAGTGGAGGTCAGGACAACGATACTGGCTATATGATATCGAATGGAGTGAGGGCTGAGGTTACAGATGTTCTCGAGTCAAATGGAATAGTTTTGCACAAGGTGAATGGAGGAGAAAACCTGAAGCCGGGAATGAAGGTCAGAGGCTACATCGACGCTGAAAGAAGGTTCAGGCATATGAGGCATCACTCTGCAACCCACCTCGTGTTGTATGCGGCGAAGAAGGTGCTTGGGGAGCAGGTATGGCAGGCGGGAGCAAGAAAGGAGTGGGACAAGGCAAGACTCGACATAACCCATTACAAAAGGCCAAGCGAAGAAGAGATTCGGGAAATCGAAAGAATAGCTAATATAGAGGTTATGGCAAACAAGCCTGTGACTTGGGAAGTTATGGACAGGATTGAGGCTGAGAAGAAGTATGGCTTTGTTCTATATCAGGGTGGAGTCCCTCCGGGTAGGGAGATCAGAGTTGTGAGAGTTGGAGACGACGTTCAAGCGTGTGGCGGCACCCATTGTGAAAGTACAGGAGAAATAGGGCCGATAAAGATCATAAGAACAGAATCAATCCAGGATGGAGTTGTAAGACTCGAATATGCTGCTGGAGAAGCTGCTTTGGAATATATGGCAAAGGAGGAGGAGTCTCTGAGGGAGGCTGGGAAAATACTCAGGGTTGAACCCTCGATGTTACCCAAAACCGTAAAGCGATTCTTCGAAGAGTGGAAAGAGCAGAGGAAAGAAATTGAAAGGCTGATGTCCGAGGTTTCATCTTTAAAGGCGAAGTTGTTGCTTGAAAATGCTGAAGAGTACGACTCCATACCTGTTGTTGCAGAGATCTATGATGACGCTGATCACCAGGAACTCGTTAAGCTCGGATTCGCCCTTGCCGACAGCGGTGCCGTAGGCTGTTTGATAACCACGAAGGACAGAGTTAAGGTGATAACCTTCAGCGGAAGAGAGTATGTGGACGCAAGAGAGCTCATTAGAGAGATTGGGAAACACATCAAAGGCAGTGGTGGAGGAAAGCCAAATCTTGCCCAGGGTGCTGGACAAAGAGCCCCATCAAAGGATGAACTCCTCGATTACATCTTTGGCTTCCTGAGCAGGGTTGTTAGGGAATAGGGGATAATTTGATAGTTTAAGGAAACGTATGCGAGTAGAATTTGTTCCAATTGAAGGATTACCACTAATAAAAGAGGGCGATGATATTGCCAAAATGATTTTGGAGAAGGCATCAACTCTTGTTGAAGATAGCGATGTGATTGTAATATGCTCGACCATTGTCTCAAAGGCTGAGGGGAGGGTTAAAAAGCTCAATCATTACACACCCTCATCCGAGGCTTTAGAAATTGCATCAAAAATTGGAAAACCTCCTGAATTTGTTCAGGCAGTGCTTGAAGAATCCCAGGAACTTCTTATTGAAGAGCCCTTTCTGTTGGTGAAGGCGAATTTTGGAAATGTATGCGTAAATGCTGGCATTGATGCAAGCAACATCGAAAGTGGTTACATAATTCTCCCACCTTTAAATCCAGACGAGAGTGCCGACAGAATAAGAAGAAGAATAGAAGAATTATCGGGGAAAAAGGTAGCGATTATTATAACAGATACTAATGGTAGGTGCTTTAGGAAAGGAGTCCTTGGTGTAGCGATTGGAGTAAGCGGCCTAATTCCATTAAAAGATTGGATAGGAGAGGAAGATCTTTACGGAAATCCCCTTGAAGTTACAGTTGAGGCTGTTGTAGATGAGATCGCTGGGATGGCAAATCTTTTAATGGGTGAGGGTGGAGATGGTATTCCCGCTGTTATCGTCAAGGGAATAAGTGACTTGTTTGGTGAGGGGAAAGCGAAAGAACTGTATAGGAGTGCGGGAGAAGACATCGTTCGAAGAAGTCTTAAAGAACTTAAAGAGCTTAAAAAACTAAGAAAATTAAAGGGAAGTAAAGAATAACTTAGATGCATTCATCATGAAAGAAAGAGTCCTTGTAGTTGGAAACAATGTTAGGAATGTCGTACAGTCAGCATTTAAGGCTGGCTACAAAGTTTATGCCCTTACAAAATTCGTAGATTCCGATCTGATTCTTTTTTCAGAAGAAGTTTACCCGATAAAAGATGACAGCCGTTCTTGGGTCAAAAAGAAGGTAGAAGATTTGAGTGAAAAGCTTAATGCAAAAGTTGTTTTATCATCTGGCTACGAAGATCTTGAAGTTAAGGGAGAGATTCTAGGATGTGATCCAAGGGCAATAGAGAAAGTTCTCAACAAGCTGAAGTTCTACAAAACACTTGAAAGGGCAGGACTCCCCTTTCCAGAGATTCTTGAAAAAAAGGAAGGAAAATGTATTCTTAAACCAATAAGAGGGGGTGGGGGGGAAGAGATAAAAGTTCTCGGAAACTCAGACTCAAAGGAAAAGAAAGAAGGCTATTTAATTCAACGGCTGATCGAGGGCATACCATGTTCTGCATCGTTGATAGTAGGTAAGGAAATCGAGGTTATAACTTTGAACGAGATTCTGGCTGGCTGGAGCGAAATGAATGCCCATGGTTTCAGGTACACTGGAAACATAACTCCATTTCTTGTAGAGGATGAAACAAGAAAAAAACTTGTAAACCTGGCAATGGAGGTATGTAGTCTTTTCGATCTAAAAGGCTCGGTTGGTGTTGATTTTATTATAGAAAATTCGTCTAAAGAGCCCTATATTCTTGAGATAAATCCCAGATTCCAAGGTTCTCTGGATTCCATGGAGTGGAGCACCGATTTAAATCTTTTTAGCCTCCATGTAAAAACTTTTGAAGATAAAAATATAAAAGACAAAATAGAAAAAGTGAAATTTAGAAGAATTGCCATCAGAGCCATTTATTTCTCGGATAAGAAAGTGGAAATCAAGAAAGATGTGGCTGGAAATCCTTTCTATGCAGATGTCCCTCTGAAAGGATCGATTTATAATAAAGATGATCCTGTTGTTTCGGTACTCTCTTCTGGAAAAACAAGAAAAGAGGTTACTGAAAAGGTTATTAAAAGAAAAAATCTTTTTTTAAAACTAATCTCAAGATAATTGAATTTTGTGCAAGCTTCCCATCTCTGCTCTATTTTTGGACTTCTGCCACGATGTAATTGCCACGATTTGTAATACTGTTTGCTAGTATCTGTTCTCTATACAAATTACCTCGACTTTTACATCCTTGAAAGGTATTTTCATGATATATCTAGTCTGTTTCAGACATAAAAGACGTCTTGAAATACGAATCAGCTTAGGAGGATAATCAGGAGGATAATCAGGAGGATAATCAGGAGGATAATCAGGAGGATAGAATGCTATCGATTATCTTTCTTATTGATTCTTTGTTTGCCACCCCCTCAATACCTCCTATTACCTCTCCGTCTTTGAAGAGAAAAATGGTGGGAAGGATCTGGATGTAGTATTCGTTCGCGACATCTTCATTCTCATCCACATTAAATTTGCATACCTTTACTTTGCCCTGATACTCTCTAGCTATGTTTTCGAGTACGGGTTCAAGTTTTACACATGGAGGGCACCAATCGGCATAGAAATCTACCAATACTATTCCTGAACTTACAATCTTTTTCCAGTTTTCTCTGCTCAAGTGGTAGATCTTTCCGTTGTTCAAACTCCCACCTAAATTATTTTTAATTATAGTTTAAATTTTAGTGCCAGTTGTTATTTTCTCCCACTATATAAATCTATCTTAACTGGGCAAATCATGAAGTGTATGAGGTAAGATTAGGCAAGAATTTTGCCGGATTCATTTACAGATTCGCTGATTGACTCTTCCAAAGTCTCTTAGCGAATGCTAGATTTTTTAATCCTTCGGTCAATTGATTTTATGGAACTTCTTTCACTACTGTCTGGAGGGATCGATTCGCCCGTTGCTGCTTACCTCATGATCAAAAAAGGTATGAAAGTCGATTTTCTTCATTTTGTTCAAAATTCAACGGATAAAGTGAAAAGGATCGTTAAAAAGCTAGGTGAAAGCTCGTATTGGAAAAATAATTTTGAAAACAAACCGAGGCTTTTCTTGGTACCTCATTTAAAGGTTGTCGAACTGGTTCATGAAGTTTGCCCCAAGCCCAAGCTTACATGTGTTTACTGCAAGGTAATTATGTTGAAGACAGCTGAACAGCTCAGTAACGAGATTGCAGCAAAAGCGATAGTAACTGGCGATAGCTTGGGCCAGGTAGCAAGCCAGACAATTCCTAATCTTTTTGTCGAAGATAGAGCTGTGAAAATCCCGGTTTTAAGGCCTCTCATAGGATTGGACAAAGTGGAAATCGTCAGAATAGCCAGGGAAGCTGATACATATGGACTCTCGATTTTGCCTTCAGAACCGTGTAGAGCAGTGCCAAAAAAGCCTGCTACTGCTGTCAAGCCTGAAGAGATTGACCTTACAATCGATGTCTCGGAAATTCTGGAAAATATCGAGGAAATTGAATATTAGAGGTGTGATTACGTGGGTTTTAGGAATATATTGCAAGTATACCATCAGGGCATGAAATCTAACATCTGGTCGCTTTTTAAAATTTTAAAAGCACCATCCTATCCTTATCCTATCCTTATCCTATCCTCTAGACTAGCCCACTCCACGATAATACAGAAACAGCTTCATCAACTCCAAACCATCAACCCGCCCAAACTTCCCATTTCTACAGTTTTTCTCTGAAAATTTCGAAACGTCATCTTTTTTCCTACCATAGATCAGGAAAGGAACCTCCTCAGTTGAATGGGTTCTTATCTCTATCGGCGTAGAGTGGTCTGGGAGGAGTAGTATTCTTGTTTCTTCAAGATCCAATCGATCAAGTAAATAGCCTACGATCTTTTCATCATAGATGCTTATCGCCTCAACCTTCTTATCGACATCACCTTCATGGCTTACCTCATCAATCCCTTCGGTATGGAGGAGAACAAAACCCGCATTTCTTAAACCTTTTAGTGTAGCTTTCACCAAACCTTTGTAGTTGGTATCGATGTAACCTGTCATTCCCTCAACCTCGACCACATCCATCTTTAGCCCCTTTCCGATTCCCTGGAGAAGGTCAACCTCTGAAATCATGACACCTTTCTCGCCATACATCTCCATAAAACTTGGAAACAAAGGTATTTTCCCGCCCCCCCATGGCCATATAAGGTTTGTTTTTGATTTAAGATCTTTTAAAATGTTTGCAGACCAATCTATGAGCGATCTTAGGAGTGATGCAAGTTCTCCACCTTTCGGCAGGAACTCTTCAATCCCTCTCCCCTGAATATCGTGAGGGGGTGTTGTAATTGCGTTGTCTTCAAACCTTCTGTTGATAACCAAAAGATTTCTGTAGCTCCTGCCTGGGTAGAATCTGATAAAATCAATTTCTTTCATCTTGTTAAGGTAATTAATAATTTCTTTAGCTTCGGAGTCATCTATCCTTCTCCCACTATAATCCATCATGATTCCATTTTTTACATAAACGAGATTGCATCGGAAAACGTATTCTCCTTTTATACCCCTTGCCAACGCCTCTAAAGGCCCTCTGCCTGTGTAATATTTCTTCACGTCTAAGCCAAGGATTGTAAGATTTGCTATGTCGCTTCCAGGTTCATACCCCTCTGGAATCGTTTTTGCCATTCCAGTTGAACCTTCTCTGGCAAGAAAATCCATGTTTGGGGTATCTGCAACCTCTAAAGGGGTCTTCTTCCCAAGGGAATCGATTTCCCTGTCTGCCATTCCGTCGGGTATAAGCATGAGGTATTTAACCATAGGCCGGAGATTGTTGGAGGTTAAATAACTTTTTCCAGATCTCCAGAAAATTGATCCGGTAGATTGATTCAGCAAATTGATCTATAAAATAAATCCAGAAAATTGAAATACTAGCATGCGAACTCTATTCCATGGATTTGAGGAGTGCTATTCGAACTCTTGGCGATAAGGTTCAATATTTTGAAGATAATCTAGAACACGATGATCTCACGGAATTTGTCTTTAAAAATGATTTGAATGACAAACCATTTATCGTTAGCGTAGAGGGAAAGAAGGTTGCTTCTAACTTTATTGCAACGAGAGAAATGTTATGCGATTATCTCGGAATTCATAAAGAAAATCTGGCAGAATTCCTTTCTGGAATATCGTATACAGGTAAACTGGAATTTTCTGATGAAAATCCATTCAAAAAAATGAATTGGGAACTTAGCGATTTGCCAATTCCGCAATACTTTCCGAAAGATGGTGGAAGGTATATAACAGCAGGGGTTGTAATCGCGAAGGATGATTCTGACAACTACAACGCATGTATTCATAGGCTGATGATTCTGGATTCGAGAAGAATGGCTGTAAGACTCGTTCCACCGAGACATACGTATCTACTTTGGAAAGATGCTGCTGAAAGAAGGGAAGATCTTCCTATTTTAATAGCCATTGGAACCCATCCACTCTTTCTTCTGGCTGCAAGCACAAGAGTGCCTAAAGGAAAGGAATTTGGTTATGCAGCATCACTTATGAATGGATTAAAACTCTACAAAGTTAATGGTCTACTTACACCTATGGCAGAGATAGTAATTTCTGCAAGAATTACACCTGAAAAAGCAAAAGAGGGGCCTTTTGTTGATATTACTGCTACCTACGATAAGGTAAGAGATGAACCGGTTGTTGAGGTTGATGCCATTTATGCTAGAGAAGATCCGATCTTCTACTCGATTCTTCCTGGGGGTTATGAACATCAGGTTTTAATGGGAATTCCGTATGAGCCGGCTATCTACAAAGCGGTTTCGAACGTCTGCAAGGTTAAGAACGTTGTGCTTACTCCTGGAAGCAAACACTACTTCCATGCCATTGTTCAGATCGAGAAAAATACTGAAGGAGATGGAAAAAATGCCATCCTTGCAGCATTCTCAGCCCATCCCAGTCTTAAGCATGTGATTGTTGTTGATGAAGACATCGATGTTTACAACCACGAAGATGTGGAGTTTGCTATTGCCACCAGGTTTCAGGCTGATAGAGATCTTGTCTTGATAAAAGGGGCGAGAGGAAGCAGTCTTGATCCATCTGCAAATGAGGATGGCACAACTACGAAATGGGGAGTTGATGCAACGGCTTATATTGGTAAGAAACACGATTTTGAAAGGGTATTCTGAGCTAATTCTTTTCTAACCAAAGCTAAGGCAACATGTATCAAAGTTTGGTGAGTTTCAATGCTCATCTTGCAGATTTCATCAATTCTTTAAAAAGTTCAACACATTCTTCAGATTTCGGGAAAAATCTGCCCTCACCAATCTCACAGTTCTCGGCCAAGATCTTGCGTCTTAGTTTGGTCAAAAGTTCTCCGTCGAGTTCAATGAGCTCCTCGATATCCACATAACCCAGCCTCATTCCATCCTTAATTATTTCTACCATCAGCTTTTCATCTGGGAGCAAAACAAAGAAGGAAGGTGTTGCTACCCTTATGGCTTTGACAATTACTTTATCCCCAATCTCAGCTTCGACAAACTTCACCTTCATCAATCTTTCCCATGCATCAGTATTTCTCATGACAACTGAGAACTCATCTAGATCCATCTCGATTTTCACGTAGGGAATTTAGAAATAGCCTGATTTATTTTTTCTCCTTATGAGAAGCTCTCATGAGGTAATTTCTGATTATGACATGATTGTGATTGCTAATATCCAGCATCAAAATAATGGGTAATGTATGGGGTAATGTATAAAACCAGAAGTCAGAGAAAAATTATATTTTAAAAGCCCATTTTATATTCATGCACCTCACAAAAGAAGAAGAAAAACTTCTTTGTTCGGAGAATCCAACCATACGCAAGTCAATGGAGATTCTTGTTGCCCTTGGCGAGATATTCGATGCTGATAAACTTATCGGGGTAAACTCCGTTCAGATTTCTGGAATTTCATATCAGAATATAGGAGATGCTGGATTGGAATGGTTCGAAGGTTTGAGCGGGAGATTTGTTGTTAGAGCTATGATAAACCCTGCAGGATTGGATCTTAAGAGATGGAAGGAGATGGGAATCGATGAAGGATTTTACAGAAAGCAGATGAGGATCGTTAATGCATTGCTCAAACTTGGAGCTGAGCTGTCGCTTACGTGCACACCCTATTATTTCGACCCGCCTTCGTTGGGCGATCACATTGCTTGGGCCGAATCGAATGCTGTTGTATATGCGAATTCAATCCTTGGGGCAAGAACCAACAGAGAAAGCGGAATCAGTGCACTTGCAGCTGGCATAATCGGAAAAACACCAAATTATGGTCTACACTTAGACGAAAATAGAAAACCATCGATTTTGGTGGATGTGAAGGCTGAGATAGAGAACGAAGCCATGCTATCACTTTTAGGGTATAAAATTGGGGAAAAGATAACAAGTGAGGTTCCATATTTCAGATTCAGGAAAAAATTGCCTGAAGATTGGCTAAAGCTTCTAGGGGCCTCCCTGGCTGCAAAAGGAAACACAGCCCTATTCCATGTTGAAAATCAGACCCCAGAATGGGATGGATTTTCGATTAATGGACTCGAAAAACTTGAAATTGATAAGGCTGAAATTGGGGTAGAGGGTCAATGTAACCCTGACCTCATAGCTTTGGGCTGTCCCCATTTTTCAGAAAAAGAACTTGAATATCTATTGAAGTTGATCGAAGATAAAGGAAAGGTTAAAAAAGATTTTTGGGTATTCACTTCTAGAAAACTGGTTGAGAAAAGGCCGGATTTGGTGAGAAAGCTTGAAGAGCATAATATAAAGGTGTTCAGCGATACCTGCATGGTTGTCTCGCCAGCGACGGAAAACTATGAATGTGTTATGGTAAACTCAGGAAAAGCTTTGACTTATTTACCAAAGTTAAGAAAAGTTGATGTAAGGTTTGGGGGTATGAAGGAGTGTGTAGAGGTGGCATTTAGTTGATTACCTTTTTATTAGTTTCATAGTTTAACAGGACCTAATTCCAATTAAAATTCAGCATTCAAGAACTTCTGAACTATTGTTTCCGTATTCCTGTTCAACTCCTTTATGTATTTGTCCGTTTCCTCAACGATTTTTTCCTTTTCCTTATCATCTAGACTCTTTTCATTTCGTAACCAGTTTCTCACGGTCTCCTTTTTAACCTCAAGATGAAACTGAAGGGCAAGAGTACTCTCGATAACAAAACCCTGATTCTTGACAATTTTACTCGTAAAGAGGAGTTTCGCCCTCTCAGGCAGATCGAAGGTGTCCTGATGCCACTGGAAGACAATCAGCTTCTTTGGCATTGATTCAAAGCCTAGGTTCTTAACCTCATACCAGCCAACCTCCTTCTCAAAAGGATAAACTTGTGCACCAAAGGATGCCGCTATGAGCTGAGCACCCAAACATATTCCAAGAATTGGCTTTTTTAGGCTAGTAGCAGCTTGTATCAATTCCATTTCCGTTCTCAGATATGGATACTTGTCTGCTTCGTAAACACCTTGTGGCCCTCCGAGAATTACTATGTGTGTATAATTCCTCAGCAAATCTTCGATGTCATCTTTGTCAAGCTTTTTTGCCATAAGATAGTCAAATTCTAAATTTCGAGACTCAAAAATATCCTCGATGTATTCAAGTTTCTCATTTTTTGCGTTTTTTATTGCAAGAATCCGCATAATTTGAAAATATCATGAGAGTATAAGAAAATATCTCCTAAAATCTTCAACCCAATCATGTAATTTCCTAAAATTTTAAATTTTATAGAGGTTGCTCCTATCAGCTTTGTTAGGCAATAACTTTCGGTCATTGCTGCCCCTTGGGTCTGATTTTATAACCTCCACCTTTTGTATCTAAGTTAGTCGCATTACTCAAGTATTTCTCTAAAGTTCATAGATGTAATTTGATGTAAGCATGTCAAAACCCTCAACCAACCGAAATTGCAAAATTATTTCTTCAGGTAATTGGTTCCTCAGATATGGATGCAAACATGGATGCGGAAATTATCCATTCTGGTATCGATGGCCTACTCATTTTAAAATCCAAAAGTGCGAAGTGGCCAGCATCCTCGAATACGTATATCTTAAGTTCGGGCAATAAATCTGTAATAATTGACCCGGGCTGTGGATTTAGTGAGAGGGCAAAACTTATAGAAAAGGTTCTGGAAAAGAAGAATTCGCATAGCTCGGTTGTTCTGTTAACTCATGCCCATCCGGATCACATGGGGGCAGCAAGATTTCTTAAAGCTGAAAGCTTTTTAGCCCATGAGATTGAAGTGAAATATGCAAGAAATCCTGAATTGCTTTCTGAATCTTTCAACATCCCATTTATCAAGAGTAGGTATGTTAGGTATGTAAAATTTGATCTTCTGAAGTACTTTGGGAAGCTATGCCCGATTTATGAGGTAAATGCTTTACCATTTCCGGAAAAAATTAACTTTGGAGATTATAGCATTCAGCCTGTGTTGACTCCTGGACACTCTCCCGGCCATACCTCTTTTTACATTCCAGATGAGAATCTGGTCTTCTCCGGAGACCTGCTTGGAAAGTTTATGGCTTGGTATTCACCAGCCTCGGGAGGGATTGAAGCTTATACTGAATCCTTAAAAAGGCTTGAAAAGCTTAAAGCAGAAAAGATTATGCCATCTCACGGCGATCCAACCACTCCCAGTAGAATTGAAAAGGAAAAGGAGATTCTAGAACAGAGGGAAAGAAGAATACTCGAAGAAGTTGAGAAAGGAGTTAATAGCAGGGAAAAGCTATCAAAAACCCTCTTTGGAGACAAATGGAATTTCCTGACAAACCTGCTCATACTTGAAAGTCACCTGATAAAGCTTGAAAAAGAAGGAAAGATCCCTGAGTTCTCTGAAAAAGAATAGATATATAGATATATAGAAATAATTAAAATAAGGGGGAAGGTTAGAGATAGTTAGAAATTTTCTGCAATTCACGCGATTTAAAAAATCAGGACATCAGCCGACATCAGGTGCTTTTCATGCCCTCTGTTTTCTCAGTTCTAAGGCGATTTTAAGCTCCCTCAAAAATCTGTGCAACTCTCCTGTTTTTGCCTTCTTGTGGATTATAGTTGAACCGATTGTCCATAGAAATAGAAATGCTATCGGTATAAGGATAGCATCCACATGATATTCGTAAACAATCAGCACCAAAAGTAGCATAACTATTGCTTGGAAGAAGATTGTGGTTCCATAAAGTGTTACCCGTCTCCAAGCAGTAGCTCTCAGGTAGCTTTTGTAATTCACCTTTACACCGAACTCTAACGGTGAGTAGCGAAAGAAACCATCAAATTTTATACCAGAAAAAACCCCACCAAGCAATCGACCTGTTAAGAATCCAAAATATATTACAGGCAACTCAGAAAGAAAAAGTAGGAGGTACAATGGAAGAGACGCTGAAAGGGTATGTGTGTGTTGGTTAATCCAGATAAAGATAATCATCGAGATCGCAAAACCTGTAGGGAACAAAATAGCTCCTATCGTGGTTGAAAGTATCACTCTCTTCTTAAACAGTCTTTCTCGGATTTCGGTTACTTCTTCAATGATTTTCTCGTTAGTTTCATTAATTTCATTGGTTTGAAATTCTCCTCTTTTTACTCTTCCAACGATCCTCCAGAATGCTTTCCTTACCTCTTTTGTATCTCCCTCTTCATCAAGCTTTTTCTTTATTTCCTCTATTTCTGATGTTTCTTTATGTAAATCTCCAGACACGGAGAAACCTCCTTTTCTTCTTTACTCGATATTGATCATAAAGTCATTAAATAACTTCCTCGTTAAGGGTTCCACTTTACCGTAATTTTTTAAATTATAGAATCCACAATCAATCATGATCGAAATCGAAAGAGATGGGGAAATCCGGTTGATAAGATTCGCGGACAAAATAAGTCTTTTAAGCATAAAAACTCTGAATGAGCTGAAAAAAACCGTCTTGCAAGCAGATGTAGATGAGAGCGTTTCAGCGATTGTGATATCAATGGCTACATTGGCTGGGGCAAATCTGAAAGAACTCCTCGAGACGAATACTGAAGAAGGAATCAGGTGGCTTGAAACCTACTGGTCAACGTTAAGTACGCTGAGAGAGACGGGAAAGCTTGTCGTTGCGGCAATTAAAGGTGATTGCGTTGCCGGAGGAAACGAGCTTGTTATGATGTGCGATCTTGCTGTGGCTGGAAAATCTGCAAGGTTTGGGCAGCTCGAGATTATTGTAGGCTCCACAGCCATGGGTGGCGGCTTACAGATGCTTCCCCTGCTGGTAGGAGAGAAAAGAGCTAGAGAGCTAGCTTTCACAGCAAGACTTTTGAGTGCTGAAGAGGCGTGTAATTGGGGGTTGATCAACAGGGTCGTTGAGGATGGAGAAGTTGAAGAAGAGGCGAAAAAGCTTGCTTTAGAGGTGGTTGAGAGATCAAGCTCTCAAGCGTTTAGGGTTATGAAATCATGCCTCAACTACTGGACAAACCTTGCAATGCTGAACTGGCAGATCGCAAGAGACTTAACAGCCTTTGTTTGGAACTCGGAGGAATTCAAAGAGAGGGGAAAAGACTTTCTTGAGAAAAAGAAATTGAAGAAGGGGAGATTCTGGAGTTTGTATTGAACTATAAGCGCGAACGCTAAGGTGATAGGATGGATTTCAGATTAACGCATGAGCAGCTGGATATAAAGAGAGCTGCAAGAGAGTTTGCCGAAAAAGAATTCACTCCAGAATTGATGGAAGAGTGCGATAGGGAGGAGAAGTATCCTTTTGAGATTGTTAAAAAAGCGAGGGATCTCGGTTTTTCAACGATAAAAATTCCTGAAGAGTACGGAGGAATAGGTTTGACCTTGCTTGAAGAAGCTTTGGTGACTGAAGAGTTTTACAGAGTAAGTCCCGGTATAGGGAATGCATGCCTGAGTTCTACCTTTGGAACCGAGCTTTTGATTTTGTTCGGAAATAACGATCAGAAGGGGAGGTATTTGAAATGGATCACGGAAAGACATGCAATTTCTGCGATGGCCACGACTGAGCCGGAAGCAGGAAGTGATGTTGCCAACGTAAAAACCAAGATCATTAAAGAGGGTGATGAGTGGGTGATAAATGGAACTAAAACCCTCATAACCAATGGGAGCATTTGCGATTTCGCCCTTGTTTTGGGAAGGACTTACGAAGAGGAAAAGAGACATCACGGACTTACTTTTGCTATAGTTGAGAGTAAAATGAAGGGTTTTAAGGCAACTAAAATTAGAAACAAGCTCGGTCTGAGAGCAAGCGACACGGCAGAGATCTCATTGAAGGATGTTAGAGTTCCGAATGAAAACATACTTGGCGAAGCTGGAAAGGGCTTTTACTACCTCATGGAGTTCTTCAACCATACTAGGCCGAGAGTTGCTGCTCAGGCTGTGGGCATAGCTCAGGGAGCTTTCGATATCGCTATGAAATATGTAAAGGAAAGAAAGCAGTTCGGAAAACCCATAGCTGCCTTCCAACATACTCAGTTTAAAATCGCTGAACTTGCAACAAGAATTCAAGCAGCGAGGCTTCTTGCATATCAAGCAGCGTGGCAGTGTAGCATTGGCGAAACCAAGCCAGAGCTTTCTTCTATGGCGAAGTGGTTTGCCGGAGAGACGGCTGTCTATGTGTCTGATTGGGCTGTACAGATGCATGGTGGCTACGGATACATAGGTGAATATCCGGTGGAGAGGTTTTATAGGGATGCGAAGCTGATGGAGCTTTATGAGGGTACAAAGGAGATTCAGAAGCTTGTAATAGCGAAGAGGTTGATTGGGAAAATTTAATTTTTAGATAGTTTAATTTGAGTTCTCTATAAGTCTGATAAAGGTGGTAGAATGGAGAAAATGAAGAAAATAATAATTGAGTATCCAAAAAAAGATGTTGTAATCATAATCTTCAACAGACCTGAAAAACTCAATGCTCTAAATCTGGAAACGAGAAAGGAGATCTCAGCCGCTATAGATGAGATTGAGGAGAAAGCAAGGTGTCTCATTTTTACAGGGAAAGGAAAGGCTTTCGCTGCAGGAGCAGACATAAACGAGCTATCAAAGAGAACATCTTTTGACTATCTCCGGATTTCCAAATGGACAACTTGGCTCAACCATAAAATAGAAAATCTTGAGATACCTGTGATAGCCGCTATAAACGGCTACGCCCTGGGAGCAGGATGTGAGCTTGCAATGAGCTGTGATATTAGGATAGCAAGTGATAAAGCAAAATTCGGACTTCCAGAGCTAAATCTTGGAATTATGCCTGGAGCTGGTGGAACACAGAAGCTTCCAAGGCTTGTTGGAGTTGGGATGGCGAAGAAGCTCATCTTCACTGGGGAGCTAATCGATGCCAAGGAAGCTTTGAAAATCGGGCTTGTGGAAGAGGTTGTGGACCATCGAAGGCTTATGGATAGAGTGCTTGAAATTGCTGAAAAAATCTCAAAAAAACCACCTCTCGCAATAAAGCTCGCGAAAAAGGCGATAAATGCAACCAGATCAATGACCCTCGAGGAAGGGCTTAGATACGAGGTAGGCCTTGCAGCTCTTCTTTTTTCAACAGAGGATGCGAGAGAAGGGTTGAAAGCTTTTCTTGAAAAAAGAGAGCCAGAATTTAAAGGGAAATAGGGCAATTTCTTGTTAATTCGAAATTTAGAGAGCATTTCTGCTGATGAATTGGGAAGAAATAGATGAGTGGATGCCGTTAAAAACATTTATAACTATCAATCATAATCAAATATGTGAGTAAATCGGAAGTACTATGGATAGCAATCACCGCATTTTCCATCGGTTTAGGTATGAGCCTGAGTATACCGAATTCTTACGAAGTACTGAATCACATCATACTGTTGTTGATAGATCAGATAATCGTACCTTACTTTCTAATTTGGGTAATCGCTTCTTTGGCTTTCATTTTACTTTTCGGTTTGGCGTTTCTGTATTATGAAGAACAGATGGCAACATTCTATAGGGTATTCTGGATATGGGGACCTACTGGATCGTTTAGCTGGTTTGGTGGAATCATAATTCTTCATAATTTCTATGCGGGTATTCTTTTATGGTTTATAGGGGTGGTTCTAGGATTGAGTTTTAGATGGGCGGCACCACCACTTACAAAATTTCTTATTTGGAGGGAGGTCTAAAGTCTAAAGGTTATTGGACTTCAGAGAAGTAAGATTTGACACAACATCACGTTGAGTAGTAGCCCGCCACCGGTTTTTAAGTTGTTAGTTCAGTTTATCAGCCCCCCTCCCCATCATCCGCGATAATTATCCTTTCATATTCATGTATAATCTGCCAGAACCTCTTATCAGATACCAGAAGTGAACTCGATTCAAAGATTCAAATTTTACAGAAACCATAATACCCAATAGAATGCCATGTCACGAACTCTTTTTAATCCTTCTATTCTCATCAAGGTACTGGTGTTTGATAACCCTACCGTACATGAAAAACTTTAAGCTCAAGAATGTCCTGGAAGTATAGTATGGGAGGATTTATTCCGACCGCTCTGGTGGGGTAGAGGATATCCTGGGGGGCTGCGGACTCCCCGACCCGGGTTCAATTCCCGGCCAGAGCATCCATTTGGTTTGGTCAAAGCAGTATGTAGAATAGATTATTATCTAAATATCTCACACGTTGTTTAATTCGATTTACAACCAGATCTTTGCTTCTGTTGAAATAACGCCAGACTGTCGATTGGGTTATTTTTGAGCCTGATATTTCGCTTAATCGCTCTGCAATCTGATAATCCGAGAATTCTTGAACTTTTAGATCCTTAGCTTTCTCCTCTAACTTTAATTTGATAATTCGATTTATTGCTATTTAATGCGATTAATGCGAATTGACTTTAAAAGCAAAATCAAAAAGATCATATAATCTGTTTTTATAATCTATTTTTTAAAAGTAAAGTTGAATCAAAGTTATGTTGCTGAAATTAAAAGTGTTGAATGAAAAAATTAAGTGAAACAAACTCTATCTACGAAGATTATCTCGTTTTTAAGAAGTGAAATGAGAAAAACTCATATAGGCTTCAGCTGCATCAATATTCTGCTTTGAAGCTGAAAGTGTAAATGCACTCTCGTCCTTCGACCTTCAGGCATCTTCCTAAGGATGGAGTCATTTCATATTCCAGACCTAAGGCTTTGAGCCAGCCGGTGACGCGTGCAAAGATGCCACATTCATAATGTTCAGCGATGCCCGCACGCACGATGTTTTCGTTGGCAAAACAGCGCTTTACATGCACCTGATATGTATTGTCACTAACCTTTATCACGCGATAATCCAGTAGGTCGGGTCCAAAAAAGCCGATGAGGACTTCCTGTGCTAAGAGATAGTCGTTCATATTCTTCACAGGCAACTGCAGGGCGTGAACAATACGTTTAGCTTCAACCTTACCGATCTCATGTGCAGCGATTTGATTTAGGCGGTTCGCAATCTCAATGCCGCACTCCATGGCGACCGCCATAAACCAACGCGCATCGTGTGACATCCAGCACTTGATCAGCAGTGCTTCGCGTTCTGATGACGAGAGCTGACGCAGGATATCACAGGCTTTTTGCCTTAACTCAGGTTGGATGTTTTCCTGATTATTCATCGTCTCATCCTACAGTCTATTTTAGAGCCCGCAATGGCATATAACGTTTCTGGTATGAAGCTTTGGTAAAGCCGAAACTTTAGGCGAACGAGGTGAGCTAGGATTCGCAGAACTCGGTTTCAATCGCATTAACTGAAAGTCTCAACAATTTCTTTTTCATTTAAATTATTCTTCATGCATTCTCGATAACTCTCAGTGGCATGTTGGTCAGCCCTCTAAGAGTATAAATCAGTCCATGGTTTTGAGTTCTCGAGACAAAAAACTGGGACAATAAACAAGTTAAAAATTGTCTGATTTTTACAGGTAAGTCTAAAAGAGTATATCAGCACTAAAAATTTAAAAATGAAATAATTCAAAGATTAGATATGAGTGACACTCCTTGGCTTGAAAGAGTAAAGCAAGCTTTGTTAGCGGAAGGATTTGAAGACACGATTTTACAAATAGTAAAAGAGGGTCAAGTCTTTGGGTTAGTGAGGGGGATCAGTAGTATATGGGAAATGCATGTTAGAGGGTTCGAAGATGGGCATCTTGAGGCTGAAATAGAAATCTCGAGAGAATATATTGAGCATTTAGATGGTAAGTATAGAAAACCAGCCATATCTGAGTTGACAAAAATTCTGGATAAGTATGATATTCCATATGAAGTGGTAGGTGATTGGAAAATAGAGTCAAAATTAGAGCCACCGAACACACTAACACCTTGGAGACCTCTTGTAACTTTAGTGACTATTGTGGGCATTCTTTTCTGGCTCACCAGTTCTGAGAGATAAATTCTGGATAACTGTAAACTATCTTGATCTATCGTTCCATCCTTAGATGCTTCTCAACTATTTCATTGAGCTTTTTCCTTGTTATTGGTTTTGTTATTATCTCCCTTGCACCCGCTTCTAGCATGGCATCTCCCTTCTGAGGAGCATATGCGGTTATTGCAAGAATTTTTGCTTCAGGATGTTTCTCTATAATTAGCTTTGTTGCCTCGATTCCATCCATCACAGGCATTTTAACATCCATTAGCACTAAATCTGGTCTATGAACATCATAAAGTCTCACAGCATCTTTGCCATTGTCAGCGTCAATTACAATGTAATCAGAGAGCATTTTTGCCAGAAGGGCTCTCAACAGCTCATCATCATCAGCAATAAGAATTTTGCTCCTCATGTAAGAAGTTTTAGTTACAACACTATTTAAATTTTAAAAATTTCATAACTCTAAAAAATCAACGGTTAGCGCATTCCGGACAGTGTTCAACCGCTTTTTTCACTGCCTTTTCAGGAATATTTTTTAAATTTTTTTAAAAATTTTTTAAAAATTTTGTAAACAAGCGTTACTTTAGAAGATGCCTAACAAGAAAATCATGTTCCTTTTCCACACAAAACTCAAACAACTCGAGATACCCATCGAAATGCCCACCATCGAATTTAACAACCTCCGCGTTTGGTGTCTGTTTGGCGACCTCAAGCGTTTTGTTCGCTGGAGTGATCGTGTCCCTTTCGCCAACAACGTACAGTACTGGACATCGAATTTCTTTCACATGTTTTATTGGCCGGTAGAAGGATACACTCAGAGCTATTCTCGCTGGTGCAGAGTTCTCCCATTTCGCCCCTTCAGGAATTATTTCGAGGTATCTAATAGATTCGGGCGTGTTCATGAAAGCAAGCCTTTCCGGCTCGGCCACAATCGGCAACCGGTATGTTTTCCCGGAAATCGATGCCAGTTTGTCGGCAAGACCCAACATTGTTAGAGTTATGATATCCGTTATGCTATGGATCGCCGTTACAGTTGCAAGACCATCAACAAACGGAACCTGAGCTACTACAGCGCTCACATCGATTTCCGAAGAGAGCTTAAGAACATGTCCTCCGCTGAATGATGTTCCCCACAGGGCTATGTTCTCATAACCAAGCATCTTTGCAAACTCAATTGCTTTCCTCCAGTCTTGCAACTGTTTTCCTATGTCGATGAGCTGTCTCGGCTCCCCCTCGCTCTCTCCAAAGTGTCTGTAATCGAAAAGCAAAACCCCAAAGTCCTTGGAGAAAACTTCAGCGAAAGGGATCAAACCATCCTTCACAGCTCCAAACCCATGGGCCATGACCACGCACGTACCTTCTCCTGGGTAGTGTATGGCATCGATTTTCTTTCCTTCAACTTCGATCTTCACATTTTCATTTTTAACCATTCTACCCCCTTTTAAAAATGTTAATCATGTTGATTAATCATTGTTGATTAATATTTTTATTATTACCGCGAAAAATCAAACGCCACTCAGAAAGTTAGAAACAAAAATTGGAATACAAAAATTAGAAAACAAAATTAGAGTTCAAATATAGATTATATCCCAAGTTTTTTCCTTTTTTCCTCGATGACCTTCTCTAGCATGTTAGCAGCCTTGACAACATCCTTCTCAACGTTCAGCAAACCTCCAGTGATGTCTTTAAGATCTTCGAACAGCAGCTTCATGAGATTCGGAGCTCCTGTAATAGTCGGAACGGGATTTACGTATGTATAGAGGCCAAAAGATAAAGCGAATATCGCATCGATCGTTGCTTTCTGCTCCATGTACTCAGGTGCAACGGCAACTATTGGAAGATTCGTGACAGGGGCATTTAGAGTGGTAGAAATGGCTGCGATGAGGTCTGCGCATCTCCCTGTATCGGTGCAGGTTCCAAAGCTAAGTACTGGAGGGATGCTCAAGGCTTTACAGACTTTTTTCAAGCCTTTTCCAGCATACTCGATCGCATCGAGGCTGCAAAGTCCTGCAACCTGCAAGGCTGCGTTTCCACACCCTATTGAGAGGATTAGAATATCTCTTTTTATCAGCTCTTTAGCCATTGCAACCGTATGCACGTCTTGACCGTTATCCCTCAGGCTCGTACACGAAACCAATCCTGCGATACCCTTTATCGAACCATTCTTGATCGCTTCGAGTAAAGGATCGAGTTTACCACCTAAAGAATCCAAGATACTCTCAGTTGAAAATCCGACAATAGCCTCTTTAACAGGCAAACCCGTTATTGGTTCAACGCTCCTTCTTCTTTCCTTGAAATTCTCTATCCCCATTTCCAGCAGCTTTTCCGCCTGCTCTTTTACCTTATCCGGAACGTAGTTCAGCCTTTCTTCAACACCCTCAAAAGCAACAACCTCGCTTACCGGAACCAGCCTGAACTTGTACTTCTTCGCATAGATCGGATCTACAGGCATGGAGCAATTCATGTCTGCAGCGAAAACATCAATACAGCCACTTGCAAAGATCACTTCCTGCATGAGCCAGTTTCCAGTGTGGCCGTAGAATACGTCATCCATCTCCCACCTCTGGATCATTTCCTGTCCGGTTTCGATATTCGCAATTATTCTCAAGCCTTTTGCTCCAACAGCCTTTGCCCTCTCTTGCCATTTCTTTTCTCTGGCAATCTGAACGAGAGCAAAGCCAACGAATGGTTCATGACCGTTGACCAGAATATTAATATAATCTGGATCTAGAACTCCGAGATCGACCCTCATTTTGTGTGGTTTTGGGATTCCAAAAAGTATATCTTGGCAGTTTTCAAGCACGATTTGGGTTTGATAGGCCATAGCAATTGACATTCGCATAGCTTTTAAGGCAAGACTGGCATAGTATCCATCAACGTTCGTTAAACAGGAGCTTGTTGAGAGCATAATCTCTGCGTAAATTCCTCCTGGGAAAATATCCAGTTTTTTCCATACCTCCTTTCGATCTTCTGGAGCTAATAGTTCAACGACCCTGCTTGGCTCGTAGTACTTTCTCTTCCAATCCTCTTCAACAAAATCGCAGAGCTTTATGGCAACTTCCTCAATCGAACCGCTCGTGTCGATGCTGAGTCTTTCGGCAAAACTCTTCAGTTTTCCTTTCTCTTTTATTTCGAAAGGTGTTTTTCCCTCTGCGGTAGCTCTTAAGGTTCTAATCGTCTGATCCGCATGATACTGATATGTTGATGCCCCTAGAATGTTTCTGAGAAGCATCATTCTCATCGCCATACCGTCAGCCGTTATCCCACAAACGCCCCTTTTATCCTTAGTTGCGTCAGCCCTGCAGGGGCCATTTGAACAGAGATCACACCTCACACCGGCCATACAAAAGCTGCACCGATTATCCGGATTCTTTCCAATTCCTTGAGCCTCATATCTGTCCCATATATTTGATACCCCATCCGCTTTTAATCTTTCATATACTCTCAAAACAGATTCATGATACGATATTCTTTCACCTTGCATTTGACTCACCTATTATGGTTTTAAAATAATGTGATTTAATTTTTGCTATTTTAATCTATTAATTTAAAAAATTTAAGCTCTAAAATTAAAAGTCAGTCGTTTTATATAACAAGGTCAAAGTATTCCATTTTTCTCCAGATCATCCAGGTCTTCTTTTCCGAAACCAAGTAACTCTCTGTAGACCTGGTGGTTATTCTCACCAACTCCCTTTCTAAGCCATTTTAAGCGGAAAGGACTCTCACTCAATCGCCATGGAGTGGTTGGTAATAGCAGACTAAGTCTTTTGTCTTTATAAACGGTAAAGTTACCTTTATCCCACCAGAATTTATCACCCAGTACTTCTTTGGGTGTCATCACTTTTGCATAGATCGCAACCCCTTCCTTTCCCTCCTCTTTCCACCTCACCATCCTTTCTGCGAGCTCGTTGAATGTGAATTTCTTTATAGCCTCCTGTACGTCTTTGTATGCTTGCTTCTGCTTTTCGAGCGGTATTCTGTCGAAGACCGTCGGATACTTCTCCATTAGATGTTCCGCTTCTATCTGCGTCACGAGAGCTTTGAAGTTAGCGTCTGTATAGCCAGATGCAAAAGCATATCCATCCTTTATCTTATAGAAAGCATAGCTGAACACCGCAGGATCAAGGGGAAGAATTCCGATTTCTAAAGGCTCACCGAAAGCATGGCTCCATATCAACTGCTGGGTTATTTTATTAATAGCCTCAGTTGAAGTAACATCGATCATCTGCCCCTCTCCAGTCCTGTTTCGATAGATCAGGGAGAGAAGAACCCCACAAACACCCCATAAGGCGCAGAGGTAATATCCCATCCAAAAACCCGGAGCGGTTGGGAGGTTATATGGCTCACCAGCCTCTGGCAGTTCCCTCGTCGAATACATAAACCCGGAATTTGCTAGGCCAAGAAGGTTGGAGTCAGGAATCTTAGAAAGCTCCTCTGCTTTGGGTCCGAAATGGCCATAAGCTGAGAAGGCAAGGTAGATTAAATCCGGCTTAATTTCTCTGAGCTGTCTGTATCCGATTCCATTCTCATCCATCCATCCTGGTGGAAAGCTCTCAATAACAACGTCAAAACGTGAAACCATTCTTTTAAATAGTTCCCTTCCTTCCTCTTTTTCTAAGTTAAGAGTGATAAATTTCTTGTTTCTACTTTCTACGAGGAAATCAAGTCCTGTGTTGTTTAGATAGAATTCCCCAAAGGGTGAGACCTCTCTGAGTGGATCCCCTTCTGGAGGTTCGATCTTGATAACATCGGCACCGAGTTCAGCCAAAAGGGATGAAGTGATACTTGCTGAGGGGCTGGCAATGCTTACATCCACAACTCTTATTCCTTCAAGGGCCTCAGGCTTAAATCTAGCCTCGGATGTGATTTCCTTCGCGTACTCCTTCCATTCTTTGTTTTCTTTTTTCGCCACAGTCATCACACTCCTGATTACCAATTATATATTGGATCTTTTTCATAATTAAGGTCCTTTGGGGGCCTCCTGCCAAGAAAATCCGCCCAATAAACGACTACTCCTTCTTTAATCAATTCCTTAATTTCTTCCTCACTCAGACCAAGAAACCTCTTTAGAATGTACCGGTTATGGTAACCAACGGGACAACCTACCCATTTTATTCTTCCTGGCGTTTTGCTAAGTTTTGCTGGACTTCCAGTGGCAACCATCTCTCCATACATCGGATCATCGTAAAGCCACACGCTTTTTCTCGCTCTCAAATGCTCATCTTCGTAAACTTCCAGGCTGTTTCTTACCGGAGAAGCTGAAAATCCATATCGCTTTGCTAACTCCATCAGATCATCGAGACTCTTCTTGGAAACCCATTCAGCCACGATTCTATCAATTTCATCAGCATTCTCTTTTTTTAGTCTGGCGGAAGTTGTCGCAAACCTTTCATCTTCTATGAGATTAGGCTTCTCCATTGCCTTACATAATCTCCTGAATTCTTCTGACGTTAGTACAGAAATCACGATAAGTTTTCCATCAGAGGTTTTATACATGTTTGCAGGGGCTATACTTGGATCTCTGTTTCCCATTCTGGGTTTATCCTTTCCTTTAAGGTGAACATAGCTGAAGATTGACCCCATTATCCTTGGAAAAGTTTCAACTTGTGCGACATCAATGTACTGCCCTTTTCCCGTTTTACCCCTGTAATATAAAGCTGCGAGCGTGCACATGAAGCCAGCAGTTGCGGCAATCAAATCTCCAGGATAGAACGGGAGCTTTAGAGGAACCCTCCCTTCATACCCACTTACTGCTGAAGCCCCGCTCATCGCCTGGCCACTTGCATCGAAACTAGGCCAGTTCCATCTCTCCCCCCACTGCCCGTATCCACTTAAAGAAAGGTATATCAACTTAGGATTGACCTCCTTAAGGTATCTGTAGCTGAGTCCCAGTTTGTCCATTGTCCCAGGAACAAAATTTTCCAATACAACATCGCTCTTTTTTACAAGCTTCAAAAGCAGATTTTTTCCTTTTGGATGCCTCAAATTGATGGAAGTGAAGTACTTGTTCCTCTGATATGTCATTAAGGCTTGTGAAGTTTCTTTCCAGAACTTCGCCCAGATGTCAACGCTTCTCACAAAATCTCCCATTCCTGGTGGCTCTCCAGGAGGTTCGATTCTGATAACCTCAGCTCCAAATTCTGCAAGCAGTGATCCAGCTTCTGGGCCAAAGAGAACCACAGTCAAATCCAAAACTCTTATGTTCTCAAGAGCTTCCGGCTTTTCAAACGTTTTCTCTGCTTCAAAGAGTTTTTCCGTCCACTCAAAATAATTCATAATCGAACCTTTTGTAGATATAATATAAGCTTTGTTGAAGCCCAAACTCGTTTATGCTCTCGGGACAGCTCCTTTTTGGATAGAAATCTATTCCCATCTTTATCTTCCTCTCACCTAACAAATTTTTATTTAACCCTAATACCTCTTTCTCTTGATGAATCTTCTCCGAAACACCCCGGTTATTTTCTTCCTTGCCATGATCTTGGGAATCTTTCTTCCTTCAGTAGCCCCACTTTTAAAGAACCTCGTAATTCCCGCTTTGGCCTTTGTTATGACTCTCTCCCTTGGCGAACTTGAATTCAAAGGTCTTGATCTAAAAAAAGGGTTCGACAATCTCCTCCTAAATTACATCTTCTTAAGTGGGCTTATAATCTTCCTCTCCTCCTTTCTAGGCGACGAAGAATTAAGATTGGGTTTTATAGTCATGGCGGCAGCCCCTCCTGCCATAGCGATCGTACCATTCTCCAAGCTTCTGGGTGGTGATGTGGTTGAAAGCACAGTCTCGAATGGAATAATTTATTTGTTTTCCTTAGTTTTAACTCCCTTAATTATTCTTTACTTTACCGGAAAAAGTGTAGATGCTTTTGAAATTTTAAAAGCTCTTGTCATATTAATTCTTATTCCTTTAGTAGTTTCCAGGTTTTTCAAAATAAAGGATACAAGTCCATGGATAAATCTTGGATTTGCACTCGTCATCTATACCGTTATCGGCCTAAATGTGGACGTTCTTCATCAAAATATCCTTGTTCTCCTTGGAGTAGTAATTATAGGTGTTGCAAGAACTTTTGTTTCAGGAAGCATAGTGTTTTTTGCTTTTAGGTTTAAAGGATTTAGTGTTGCGATAACTAAAGCCTTATTTTCCTCTTACAAAAATTTAGGCTTTACTGCAGGAGTCTCACTGCTTCTTTTCGGAGAAAGAGCGTCGATTCCAGCAGCAGTCTGTATTTTTCTTGAAATACTTCTTTTTAATTATTATTTTATCATCAAAAAAAAGTTTGCATAATAATTTCATTTGGCAAAGGAAAACTCATCACCATTATTACAAAAATTAATATACTTCCTAGTTGCTATTTGCTCTGACATGAGCTGGTAGATATCGTTACCGATAGCAAGAAAGTTATGATTGTCGATGATGACCCCTCGGTTAGAGAAGTCCTAAAAATGATGCTGAAAGACTTCAACGTTCTTGAAGCGGCCGATGGGGAGAAGGCAATCCAGAAATTTATGGTCGAAAGACCGAGGATAGTTCTTATGGACATAATGATGCCAAAGGTTGATGGTGTCGAGGCGACGAAGAAAATCAAAGAAATGGAGCCTGAAACAATCGTTGTTGGAATAACAGCCTTCGATCAATCAAGAAAGGAAGATCTGATAAATGCTGGAGCAAAAGATGTCCTAACAAAGCCTGTTACAAAAAAGAAGCTACTGAAGCTCATCGGGGCTGAGTCGTAAGTCTAAGTGTAGTAATTCTCTATTGTCTGTATTTCCCATGTTTTGATTCTTTCTCTTCTTCTCCTTTCTTTGACACTCCTAATCTTCAATGATACTCTATCTATTACTTTTACAAAAATTATCAGAGCAAGAATCATGAAGATGATGTATGAGTGGTATAGTAATTTCAGCAAGAATGAAACTCGGTCTGGGTAGATTATGTAGATTCTGGGGATAGAAGTACCAGAAGTGATATGCCCATGAACAAAGCCCTTCCCAGTCCCATGTAAGGAAGTTTCTGATCTATTTAAATATTTTTCTGATGTAAAATTTTATATAATAGTTATCATTATGACACCTTAAATTACTTATAAAAGTTCTCACAATATATTTCTATGACGAATGGTTTTTCGGAGCAATCCACATTCAGGTATCGTAATCTAGAAATTATTTTTTTAAAGCATGCGGGGTTTAAAATAAAAGGAAGCAAGGTCGTTTACATGGATCCGTATGACATTCCTTCAGATTCAGGACTTGAGAAAGCGGATTATATTTTGGTGACCCATGAACACTTTGATCATTTGGATATAAAGGCCATTCGAGAACTCTCAAAACCAGAAACAATCGTTGTGGTTCCCAGTGGTTGTATAGTGGAAGGATATAAAACATGTGAGCTTGAGATTGGGGGCGAAGAAAAGCTTGATGGCATATCTGTTAAAACTGTGCCCGCATACAACGTAAATAAAGCTTTTCATCCTAAAGGAAGTGGAGTTGGGTACATTATGGAAATAGATGATGTGAAAATTTATCATGCTGGAGACACAGATTACATACCTGAGATGAAAGAGATAGAGGTTGACGTAGCTCTGATACCCGTGGGAGGGACATATACAATGGATCTTGAAGATGCAAAAAAGGCGTTGGAGGATATAAAAGCTGATGTGGTAATTCCGATGCATTATGGTGCATTACCGGAAACTCAAACGGATGTATCCAAACTGAAATCGGAAAAGGTAGTGATTCTGGAACCTCTGTTTAAATGAACTTGTTCGAATAATACCTAGTAACCTAGTTTTTATTTTTTACTAAGCTTGTAGTTTATGTAGTCTTTCCACCTATCAAGTTTTGAGGAGAATCCCTCGAAAGTCATTGGTTCAACCTTGTAAACGTTGATTATCCCTAAAAGATCTCCTTTCTCAATTTCAGCATCGATAACAGGTAGAAAAAGAGCATGGGAAATAAATTTCTCTTCACCGATCTCCGGTGGAACGCCAGGCTGATAAACACCCAGAATTGTTCCGATGGCATTCATCATTCCATACAGGGGTGTGATGATAGAATTATCTGGAACTATGAGGTCTCTGATTTTAATAAAAACAGGTTTTCCTTTTTCAACTTTCTTGTCCTCATCTGAAACGATGATATCCCATCTTGCTTTGTCTTTTCTTTTGAAACATGTCGGATGAAGGTACCTGAGTTTTTTATCCTTTATATCATCCTCACTATACTTTAGAAAAGCCTTTAGAATTCGTTTTTCTTTAAGCTTTGTCTCTATAGCCTGAGTTGCTACAAAATAAACGTTTACATGGCCTAGGAGCTCGTTTTTCTTGATTTTTCCATCAGCCAGTCCAATTACTACAGCTTGAGAAACGACTCTTTCATCCTCGATTCTACTAGATTCTCCATAGATTTCGACAGGATAAACATCGACGTTCTCAATCAAACCCCATTTCACTGTGACTGTGTATGGCGGCAAGTCAATATCCCTTATTTTTATCTCCTTTACTTCTCCAGATTTTATAGAGAAATTCTCGTCAGAGATGATAGCTTCAGTATATGCCAAATTACTTCTCCAGTATCCATGGGTAGATTTCTTGGTTTTAATTGATCTTAACTTAGAATCTTTTCTGTATTTGAGTATAAATTCAATCTTCTCATCTCCGTATTGGACTCTGGGGATCTCAACACTTCTCAAATTGATAATCAGCCCAACTCCAATGAAGATAATTTTAACCGTACCTAGTAGATCACCCTCTTCTATTTTGGAGTTTTCGGTTCCAAGGAAAAAAACCCTGTCAATAATTTTTTCCTCATCAAACCTCTCTGTTGTTCCAACAACATCTAGAACAACTCCATATGGGTGTCGTATAACACCTAAAGATGAGATCATTGTATTTGCTGGCATTCTTAGTAGTTTTATTCTCAGTAGACTTATCTCGTTTTTTCTGATCTCTTTATTTTCGTCGGATATGAGATACCCCCATCTTACGTAATCGGACATCTTAAAGCCGAAGGGAACGACCTCTTTTGTCCTTTTTATGATCCTATCCTCACTTATAACTGGAATCTTAACCTCCATTGTAAATAGTTAAATATGAAAGTAATTTAATTTTGTGATTAATTTGCGATCATTTTACCATCACATTATCTTGGCTTGTTAGCTCAATCTCAAATTAACCTCATTAAAGGGATGATTCTGCTATCTCCCAATTCAAATAAAACAACAATTATAATTTCGAATTTAAAGGTACACAAAACAAACTCGACTAAGAAAAGCTTATTAATTAGCAGTTTAAAGTATGAACGGTGATTTCATGCCAGGCATCATTCCTCACAGGCACTGTGTTATTTGTGGGAAAGCAGTCGAGCCGGAAGTGATCACTTGCAGCGATGAATGTCAGGATAAGCTTGAGAAGGAGAGGAAAAAACAAAGAAACTTCATGTTCTTCATGATGGCTGGATTTCTGATTCTGATAATTCTGTTATTCGTCTTCTCTCCGTCTCGTTGAGTTTATCCATCTCTTAAGCATTTTTTATATTATCTGTATTTAATCTTAAGATTTAAAACACCAGAATAGGGAACTCGTGGTAGTTAAAAAGGATAGAGTTTACAAAATTTCTAGTGGTATTTTGCCCTTATTCTTGGGTAACTTAAGATTTAAAACACCAGAATAGGGAACTCGTGGTAGTTAAAAAGGATAGAGTTTACAAAATTTCTAGTGGTATTTTGCCCTTATTCTTGGGTAAATTTTTTCCCTTGCGATCTGTAAGTCTTCAATTGTATCTATCTCAATCCAAGGCAACCCTCTTGTCGCCTCATATGTTACATCGCTTCCTGTATCCATCATGTGCTGGAAAGCCTCCTCATAAAACACGTGAACACCTTTGTATTTCATGACATGCTTTAACGACTTGAAAAGCTTCTCGTGCTCATCTTTTGTAACCTTTGCGAGTCCTATGTACTCTCCTGAAGCAATGCTGATCGGAATTTTCTTGCTAATCCAGATAAGCCTATCTCCTACAGAAACGACCTTCATGGACTCGTCTGTGAGCTCTTTGGTCGTATCCACTGACAGGACGAGCCCTTTTTTTCTGCTTGCATGAAGGTACTGAAAGATTCTCTCATGAAAAAGAACATCGGAATTAATAATATAAAAATCATCTCCTGATAGAGCTTTTTTGGCAAGATAAAGACTGTATATATTGTTTGTGGAATCGTATTCATGATTGTGCACAAAATCGATGTTAAGGTAATATTTCTCCTTTAAATGTTCTTTGATTTTATCTCTTCTATAACCAGTTACGATTACAATATCTCTGACGTTATTCTTTCTCAGTATTTTAAGAGTCCTGTCCAGCAGGGTTTTCCCACCAACGGTGATGAGTGACTTGGGGATGTCATCGGTGACACGACCAAGCCTAGAACCATAACCTGCTGCTAGGATAACAGCTTCCATAAAAACATTTAAATGTCTGATTATTTAAAATTTACCCACAGGGGAGGTGATTTTATTAAATGGGATTATTTTCTGACAGAAATGGTCTATCGGAGGTTTTCTAAGCCTCTTGCTCGTTTTCTTTCAAAATATAATGTCAGCCCCAATCTCATCACAATCATAGCTTCTTTAATCGGAATCTTGGCTGGATTAATTATATTCTACGGGAGAATTTTTGAAGCTGTAATCGTCATCCTGATTTCGCAAATTCTAGACTGTACGGACGGCGATCTTGCCAGACTGACCGGCAGAGTTACCGCTTTGGGTGGATTCTTGGATAGAATCTTCGACAGGTTCGTTGATGCTGCAATCATCATAGGTATTGTAGGCTTAAACCCTTTTGACCTTTGGGCAATAGGTATGCTTGCTATAGTTGGCTCCTTTGGTGTGAGTATCTCACGAGCGATGGCAGAAGCGTATAACGTTGAATGCAAGGTTGGTATAGGTGGCAGAGATACGAGGCTGGCGATAATAATGGTTGGGTTGCTCCTTCAACAGTACTTTGTAACCCTTGCGATAATAGCCTTCTTGGGCATTCTAACGACAATCCATAGGATGGTTCATACTGTAAGAAAACTCCAGGGGTAACTTGGATGTAATTTTAGCTTACAGTTTCAATCTCCCCCTAAACCTTTTATATTCTCATTTCTTCTCTTTATCCGTGGAGAGTTTAAACTCAAAGAAATTCACCTTTGCTGAGATTGAATACATTAGCCATCCACTTATCAAGGAAAAAACGATAGAGAGAAGAGCTTACCAGATTTCAATAGCCGCAACAGCCTTGATGAAAAATACCCTCGTTGTGCTACCCACGGGATTAGGGAAAACTGTTATCGCTTTGTACGTTATCGCATCCAGGCTTCTTAATTTTGATGGGAAGGCTTTATTTTTGGCCCCAACTAAACCATTAGTTGAGCAGCATGCAAGTTTTCTGAGAAAAAATCTCAGACTTGATCCAGAGGAGATAATTGCCCTTTCAGGAGAAAACCCGCCTGAAAAAAGGGAGGAGTTGTATGAAAAGGCAAAGATAGTTGTCTCAACTCCTCAAGTGATAGAGAATGATATTGTTTCTGGAAGGTTCTCTTTAAAGAATATTGTACATGTTACCTTTGATGAAGCCCATCGGGCTGTAGGAAACTATTCCTATGTTTTCGTTGCTAAAAGATACCTTGAGGAGGCTGAAAATCCGCTTATACTTGGAATTACCGCCTCTCCAGGAAGCGATGTTGAGAGGATAACGGAAGTTGTTGAAAATCTCGGAATAGAAGAGATCGAGATCAGAACAGAATATGACATCGATGTCAGGCCATACATCTATGAGAAGAAGATTGAGTGGATTAAGGTTGATATGCCCAAGGAGCTTAAGGAAGTGAGGGAAAAATTTGAGAGGGCAATTAGACTTAGATTTAAGAGACTCGAGAGTCTGGGTTTTAACGCGAGTCCAGACCTATCAAAGCGCGAACTACTTGCTTTGCAAGAGGCCATGCATGCTGAGGCGATGGAAAACAAAGATCCGACAATTTTCGAAGCTATATCTATTATGGCAGAGATTCTGAAGATTTCTCATGGAATCGAGCTGATTGAAACTCAAGGCATTGAGGCTGTTAAGAATTATCTAAAGAGGCTTATAAAGGAAGGAAAGGCAAGAGGCGGAAGCAGAGCAGCAAAAAATCTTTTGTCAGATACGATTTTCCGGGAAGCCATGCTCAAAGCCTTGAATTGTAGAGTAGATCATCCGAAACTGGAAAAACTGAAAGAGATAATAAAAGCTGAGATGGGTAAGGATGATACGAGAATAATTGTTTTTTGTAGTTATCGAGATACCGCTGAGACTCTAGTTAATGAAATGAACAGAATTGAAGGTGTTAAAGCATCAAAGTTTATCGGGCAGTCGAACAGGGTTGATGATCGGGGGATGAAGCAAAGGGAGCAAGTAGAGGTGTTAGCGAAATTCAGAGAAGGTAAAGTTAATGTTTTAGTTGCTACCTCGATTGGAGAGGAAGGTTTAGATATTCCATCTACTGATCTGGTTGTTTTCTATGAAGCTGTTCCTTCAGAGATAAGGGCGATTCAAAGAAAAGGGAGGACTGGGAGAGCCAGAAGAGGGAGGATTGTTGTTCTGATTACCAAAGGAACGAGAGATGAAGTGTATTATTGGAGTAGTCTGCGGAAGGAAAGAATTATGTATGATCAAATCTACAGGATAAAGGAAAGCATGAGGAAAAAGGGACAGAGTACTCTTTTCCACTTTGAAACAGTATCGACTGAATTGAAAGCGGAAGAAGCTGAAAAAGCAAAGAACATCTTGATTTACATGGATTCGAGGGAAATGAAGAGCGGTGTGGTAAAGGAGCTGTACTCGAACGTTGAGCTGAAAGTAAGGAATCTCGAGGTTGCTGACTACGTTTTGAGCGACAGAGTTGCAGTTGAGAGAAAAACATCTGACGACTTTATCGAAAGCCTGATAAAAGGAGAAAGAGATCTTTTTTCCCAGCTTCTTGACTTAAGAAAGAACTACTCAAGACCCATTTTGATAATAGAGGGAGATTTGTATGGTAGACTCCATCCTAATGCGATTAGAGGGGCATTAGCTGCCATAGTTGTTGACCTCGGCATACCAGTGATTCAAACGAAAACAGCAAGGGAGACAGCAGAAATCCTAATAGCGATAGCGAGGAGGGAGCAGGAACTTAAGGCTAGAGAAGTTGTTCTCCATACGGGGAAAACTAAGAGGAGTTTAAAGGAGCAGCAGGAGTACATAGTCTCAGCAATATCCAATATCGGCCCTGTTATAGCCAGAAATCTTTTGAAACACTTCAAAACAATCGAAAACATCGTGAATGCCAGCGAGGAAGAGCTGGTTAAGGTTCCAAAGGTGGGGAAGAAAATAGCCCAGAAAATTAGAGAGGTTCTTACAACACCCTATGAGGCTGAAGAGGAAAAAGAGGAGGAAAAAAGTAAGGAGGATGGCGGATACAAAAACGATCTTGATTGACCATCGATTGGTTAGTCTATAATTTCTATTAATCAATCTATCTGTTAATCTTAATCTATTAACCCTACATTCAGCTCAAATCACCATTTATAATCTTGAAATAAATGTCCTCCAGCCTCGGAACCTCTTTAACAACGTCAACAACTTTTCCGCCATTTTCTGCCACTTCAGCTGGAATTGAGAGGAAGATTCTCGCCTCACTCCGGAGATGGATAAAGAGGCCGGTTGATTGTTTACTCGCTTCAATTCTTGCAATACCCTTTGTTTTCATGTTGGAGTTCATGCTCATATCCATCATCTTTTCAATGCCCTTTCAGTATTCGATTCCTGTTTTCATTCTGGCAATCTCATTGGTTGAGGAGTTATTCAAAACCTCGATAGTTTATTCAGCATACAAAAACTCTGGAAAAATCCTTTTACCATCTTTTCTGACTGCATTGGGATTTTTCGCTGGCGAGAAGATTTTGGCGGTTATTGAGATTGGGAGAAACTATATGAACTTTCTGCTTGCAGGCTATCTTCTCCTTCCTCTAGCCCTCCATGTACTTTCTTTGCTCGTCTTTGCTCTCGTTGTTGAAAGAAAGGGTTATGGCCTTGCTTTGGTTTTGCTGTAATGACTCATTTCATCTACGACTACGGGATTCTGCTGATCTTGGGAGGTGCTGGACTTTGAGGATTTCAAAAGCTTTGAACAACTTTACAAGAGTAGTGGCTATAGCGCTGAAGGATTTGTGGAGCATGCTAAGGGAGCGAACATTCGTGAGTGTAATCTTACTGCTCGTTTTTGTCGCCTCTTTCGCATCGCTTCTTACCTTTGGTCTCCTTGTTCTCTATAATCCTACATACCTCAACATACTCTTCGAAAACGAGTTGAAAGTTGGGGTGGTTAGAGATGCCCCTACATTGCAATCCTTTTTCGATGGCAGGCATTACTCCTCGATAGAAGATGCATTATACGACTTCTATTCGGGAAAGATCGATGTTGTGCTCTGGTTGCCCAAGGAGAATCTCACAAGTGGGGCAAACTATGTTAAGTTTTTCTTGCCAAAGGACGAGGTAAAGTCCGTTCAGGCCTCGATCGTTATAAAGAAAAAACTGCTCGAATATCAGGACTACCTGAGGAAAATCAGAAAGATGCTGGTTGGTGGAGATCTCAAAACTTATACCGCGAATTATGAAAGACTGGAAATCCCTGAGAGAGTTTCTATGGTCTTCAAGTTCATTTACGTTGTCCTGATACCATTGATGATGATTACTACAGCTGTCATCGCTTCTGGCCTTTTTATAGATCTCATAACTGAAGAAAGGGAAACTGGAACGATAGATTTGCTGATAGCAGCGTGCAAGAAGGAAGAAATAATATCGGGGAAGATTCTCGCCTCCATTTTGCTCCCGGTTATACTCATTCCTATTTGCTCTTCCTTTTGATTATGAATGGTGTTGAAATCCACAACTTCTTCGCCGTTCTCTCCATTTCTTACTCCTTCTCATTTTTCATGATCTCAATTTCAGCACTGATTGTGACTTTCTTCAAAGACAGAGAGAGATAACAGCTCGTTTTTTCGCTTATGACCGTAAGCTTAATGCTGATCCTTTTTGCCCATCCATTCATGCCCTCTCCTTTAATCACAAGGTTATCAGCCAGCTCAGAATTTGGAGCTGAGCTTACGCCGTTGTATTTCGTTGTCAGTCTTACACTTCTTTACCTTTCAAAAAAGTTGTGAAAATTTAGGTTCGGAGATTTCGGAGATTTTAGGCAAAATATAACGAAATTGAAAATGCGAGTTAATCTGGATATTTTAGATATTAATTTTTGACGTTAATTCTTGCAACCTATCATGCTTTTGAGTATCACTGGGTGAATTAAATTTTCGGATTACCTAAAATTTTAAATGAAAAAATTAATAGGGTGTTGCCCAGCTTTCGTCGTCCTTGTATACTTTTTCATCGATTCTCATTTCTCCCTCTACTAAGGGTTTTGGATCGGTTACGGCTTCTATCCTGAAAAGAGAGGAATTATACCAGTTGAAATCGATTTTAGTACCGAGCTTTTTAACTATTGGGAGCTTATTTTGAAATCTGAAGAAATTCTTTTCCTCTTCTGGATAAACGTTGAAATGTCTTCGGATATCTGTGATTGTGAAACCCATTTCTAAGATCAGCTTCTGGATCTCATACCATTTTCTTCTGGAAGCCTCGAGGGTTGTAATCCCAAAGTAACCTGAGCAACCTTCACCTTTGAGGGTTGAAACCCCTCTGGAAAGAAAGAGTGTTAGGCCGGGGATCGTTTCAACCGGATCGGTTACGAAAGTATCAAATTTCTTTCTCAAGGAGTCAGGAAATGCCTGCTGAACGTCGTATTTCAGAGCCTCAACAGCCAGACCCTCTTTATCAGCCACTTTGTTTATGAAATCGATCAGCCTTTCATCAATATCGACAACAAAAATTTTTGAGGGTAGACCTGTGAGCGAAGCAGCGATACTAAGTAAATCATCATCTCCAACCACGAAGATTTTCGAGCCTGCCAAATCACCGCGGTCGTAGATGAACTCGACCCTTCTGATAACTCCGTTCATGCTAATGAAACCCTGGTCAAATTCTTCAATCGCCTCGGGTCTCTGGGCTGCGATCTCTTTGTACCTCTCAAGAATTGTGGAGAATTCTTTGGTTATATTTATCCCGGTTCCTTCGCAATTTTGACAGTAAATGTCGCCAAAATATTTTGCTCCTAGCTCTTCAGCTTCTTTCTTTCCCTTGTCTGTTAGCTCAACTTTGCCATCGCTTATTTTTATCAAATCTTCTCTCTCCAATGTCTTAAGCAGATCGAATATCTCGGGAAGGCTTGAATCTTGAAGGTAGAGCAGTTCATAGACCGATCTAGGTTTAAAGAGATTTTGGAGTATCTGTTTCTTTATCCTTTCCATCATTGGTGTCATTTCCGTCATCGCTACCCTCTGTTTTATCTACCCTCTGTCGAGAACATAGTGGCGATAGGATTTTGGTTTGAACCTTTCAATAAAGAGCTTAAAGGCCCTCTCGGCCTTTGAAGTGTCGCCACACGTAAAAATGTCGAGATTAACAAGCCCGTATTCAGGCCATGTATGTATAGAAACGTGGGATTCAGCTATTAAAACAATCCCGGTTACACCATGTGGATTAAACTGCTTGTAAACTGAACCTACCCTCGTAAGCTCAGCTCTATCCACCACCTCCTCGATTATGGCCCTTACAGTATCTTCTCTGGAGATAAGGTCTGCTGGAACTCCATAAAATTCTGCAATTATGTGCTTCCCCACTATCATTGTCATCACCCACCATCTTTTTCACCACCTTTCTAATTTTTTGATCAATCATCATGGAAGAAATTCTGATGCAAATGTATCTAGTCCATTGATTTTTAAATTTTTCGTCATTTTTGCAATAAACCGAGAATTAATCAGGATAATTCAATCCTAGATCTGATATCTTGATGATTAAAGCTTTTATTATTGTTGTTTTTTGAATAGAAAACCCAATAAGCTTTCTTGCAAACATAAAAAATAGCTATTGTATAAAAAGAGAGCAAGATTTTTTAAAATATTTAAAATTAACCTAAATCACTGACCAAATTTATTAGTTAAAATATTTGCAGCCCTTAAGAAGGATTCATTTAGAAAGGAGAATTAAAAAATCAAAATTATTTAAATACTGAAGTCTTGAGGTTAAAAAGTCGGGGTGATAGTTTGGAACCAGAAAATTATTTTGGGCATCCTGTGTATACTTTAGAGAACTGTACTTCATGCAAGGCATGTCAAAGGGCATGTAAGCCCGGAGCAATATCAATCGAGGTGGATTCAAAGCCTGATGGCAGAAAGATGCTGAAGAGCTACGAACTTGATTTTGGGAAGTGTAATTTCTGTGGGAAGTGTGCGGAAAAATGCCCGAGTGACGTAATAATAATGGTCGAGGATTTCGAGGGCATGTCTAAAAGGGTGGGCAAAGAGTTATTTGATATTTCGAAGTTCATGGAACTGAAAAAAGAACTCAGGCTCAGAGAATACAAGCGTGCTGGGTTTGTAAAGCCCGAAAACTGCATTGGATGTGAACTTTGCGTTCTCACATGTCCGGTGAAGGCTATTACAGCAAATCGAGTGAACTCAAGGGTAGAAATAACGATAGATCCTGAAACTTGTGGGGGCTGTGGAGAGTGCATAAGAAACTGTCCTGCTTATGCCTTAGGGTTTGTTGAGGAAAGCATGACTGAAGTGAGATTTTTGAGTATTGTTGAATTACCCAAGAAACCTATTGATGTAAAGTACTTCGGAAATCTAAAAGAGAAGGTCATAGATTCTGGACTCTGTAGTCATTGCGCTACCTGCACAACGATTTGTCCTGTTTATGATATTACGGCTGGAGATAAGCCAATAGAGTTTCCGAATTGGGAGGAGGAGTGCATAGACTGTGGAAGCTGCATAAGAGTTTGTCCAAGATGGGATTACAAGCCTTTGAGCGGTGTTGACGATTACATAGAAATTTTTGCTGCGAAATCGAAAAGATACAAAGGCCAGGATGGGGCGATGGTTACGGAAATCATAGCTTCTGCCCTTGAAATGGAACTAATCGATGCATCGCTCTTTGTTGATCGAACTGAAGACTGGCAGACAAAGGTTGTTACTATAAGGAAACCAAAACAGCTTGAGAAGGGTACTGCCAGCGGCACGAAGTACAGCTTCGCAGATGTTATGCCGGGGATGAGGAGAGCGGTTTTCAGAGCCAAGAAGGGGTTGGGATTCATAGGCACACCATGTATGGTATCGGGGTTGCGAAAAATCCAGGAAGAAGTGGCAAGTTTTAGAGAGAAGGTGAATTTGGCTATAGCCCTCTTCTGCACCGAGAACTTCTATTACCATCAACTCAAAGAGTTTCTAGCAAAGAAAGGTGTTGATTTAAAACATGCCGTTAAAACGGACATCACCAAGGGCAAGTTCATTGTTTCACTTGAAAATGGAGAAGAGGTGAAGTTTTCGGTAAAAGAGCTTGAGGAGATTGTACCTTCTGGATGCAAGCACTGCATAGATTTTACTGGAGTTGAAAGTGACATCAGCGTTGGGAGTGTTGGTAGTGAGGATGGATATTCAACGATCATTGTTAGAAGCGAGGTAGGAAAAAAGATCATCGATTTTATTAGAGAGAAGGATTACGCAGAGTTTTCGGAGGCAGATGTCTCTGTTGTGGAGAAATTGGCTAACTATAAAATAAAGAAAAACAAGAAGAATCTTGAAAACCTCTAATTTATTTACGGATTTTTTATCGGCTCTTTTTGTTTTGGCCTTGGTTTTTACTGGTTTTATATAGTTCCTAATTGCGGTACCTTTTCTCCCACTCTTCTCTCATTATAATGTCTTTTCCGCTTTTTAGATGATCTGTGGCAAGAATTCCGTTCAGGTGATCGATTTCATGTTGGAGAAGTTCTGAAAGATCATCTTCGAATTCTTCCACAATTTTTCTTCCATTTTCATCCATGTACTCAACTTTTATTTTCTTGTGTCTCTTTATTTGGACAAAGAAAGCAACATCAAAGCTATAACAGCTGTCCCAGACTTCAATCATTTCTTTGCTCTTCTCAACAATTGTAGGGTTTATCAAGGTCATGGTTCTTGAGTTCTTGGAGTTTCTGGCGTTAATGAATATAACCTTCTTCAAATAACCTATCTGTGGTGCAGCGAGAGCCCTTCCGATTCCCTTTTTCCTTTGCAGGTAGATAAGGGTATCTTTTAAATCTTCAATAATTGTTTCAAGTTCTTTACCGAATGCAGCATCCGATGATTTCTCTCTAAGCAAAGGATTGCCTAAAAGTATCACTTCTCTTACTGTCATTATTAAAACTCTGCAGAAGTTTTAAAAAGGCTTTTGAGTTTCTCGGTTATTTTTTTAACATTCTAACTCAAATCAAATTTCAACCTCTCTTAGGAAAACTTTTTCAGTCTGCTATCCTACTGACTCCATGGAAAATGTGAAAGTCCTTGTGGAAGCTCTACCATACATAAGAGACTTCCATGGTTCGACGATGGTTATCAAGTTCGGCGGTCATGCGATGGTCAACGAGGAAATCATGGAGAAAACGATAAAGGATATCCTTCTTCTTTACTTCGTCGGCATTAAACCGATCGTCATTCATGGAGGGGGGCCCGAGATCTCCGAGAAGATGGAGAAATTTGGCTTAAAGCCGAAGTTTGTTGATGGTCTTAGAGTCACAGATAGGGAAACGCTTGAAGTTGTTGAGATGGTTTTGGATGGGAAGATAAATTCGAAGATAGTTTCAACCTTCATAAAGAACGGCGGGAAGGCTGTCGGCATCTCTGCCAAGGATGGTCTACTTGTTGTTGCTAAGAAGAAAACGATAAAGAAAAAAGTGGGAGATGAGGAGGTAGAGCTTGACCTCGGATTTGTTGGGGAATCGGAGATGGTAAATCCGGACATACTGAAAATTCTTGTTGATAATAAGTTCATACCTGTCATATCTCCAATAGCCGCGGATAAGGAAGGGAATGTGTTCAATCTCAACGCCGACATAGTGGCTGGACATATAGCAGGGGCTGTTAAAGCGAAAAAGCTCATCATGCTTACTGATGTTCCTGGAGTCCTGAGAGAGCAAAATGATCCCTCCTCGCTGATCTCAAAGATCAGTTACTCAAAGCTTGAGAGAATGCTGGAAGAAGGGAAGGTTAAGGGTGGTATGATCCCGAAGGTTGAATCCGTTCTAATTGCATTGAAAGAGGGGGTTGAGAAGGCTCACATCATCGATGGCTCAAAGGAACACTCAATTCTTATTGAGCTATTCACAAAAGAGGGCATAGGCACGATGGTCACAAGGGATGTGGGATGAGGTGGGATGTTGGAATCTTCGAAGTCCTTAAATTTTAGATTTAAACTCGGTATGCAGCCCGATATCTCCCACACCTTAAGTCAAGCCTTTGAATTTGCAGCTCAGAATGAATTTCAACATATCGAACTTTTAATGGACCATCCCCATTTCTATCACGAGAATCTTAGCCATGTTGAGGTTTTGGAGTTAAAAGGGAGCTATGATCTTGATGTTTTACTTCATGCCTCAGCTACCGCAACGAATTTTATCTCAATAAGCTCTGAGATTAGAAAAGCAAGCTACAGGGAGCTCGAAAAAACGATTTTTTTTGCAAATAGGTGTGAAGCGGAGCTTATTACTTTTCACCTCGGATGGAATCTGGGGTTCATAACGTCAAGGGGGTTCGTTTTCAAGCCCGAGTGGTATTCGGAGCATAACTATAAAGTGATAAAAGAGGAGTTAGGAAAATTTTTGGAGGAGACCGAATCTGAAGATAATCCAATGCTCTGCCTCGAGAACACGATTGATATGGATGAGAGGACTAAGAAGGCTATAGAGGAGTTAATTCAGGAAACTGATCTTCGCCTCACCTTCGATGCAGGCCATTGGAACGTTAAATCCAGCCACGACATCTTCCTGAAATATTTTGACAGGGTTGAGAACATCCATCTCCACGACAACAAAGGAGAGCACGATGTACATCTTCCATTAGGGAAGGGTAACCTTGACCTCAGCATAATTCCTTTTGGGGGATATGGTGGGTTTGTTACCTTGGAACTAAGGGATGAAGGGGCGATAATTGAATCGAAGAAGTATTTGGGGGAGTATTTGAAAAAATTGTGACAACTAATGGAAAGCAAAACTTAGAATAAAATATGAAGGATCCAATACATCCATTGCTCAGAAAATGGTTGAAAGAAGCTGAGAAAGAAGGAACAGCAAAGTTTCACTCATCAGAATGGGTCGAGATATTCAGACTTTTAGGAGAGAATGAATCACCACTGAAATACAATAATTCCTGTTATTCTTTCTCTATTGTACTGGATTGGCAACCATCGATCACTGCTTAGTTGCTTCTGAGTTTGATCTCTAATAAATCTGATCACATTACAACTGACTTTCAGAAACCTTTCAGAAACCATAATACCAAAATTTAAATTTACTCTGGTTTAATTCAGTTCTGCAGATGGGAGAGATTATAATGAAAATATAATGAAAAAATCATTTGAATTTGAACGTAAATATGGTAAAATATGTGGAGGCTGATAGATTGGAGAACATGGATTTGAACCCTGTTAACACAAACGTGAAGGAGCTTGAATTTGAAGGACACCTTATCGATTCCATGATCTTCCCGAAAGTTTTAGACACAATTCTCGATCATGATGGTGAGTTTGAGATCGTAGAGTTCAGAGTTGGAAAGAAAAAGACCGATTACAGCTATGCCAGAATAATCGTAATAGGAAAGAATCCTGAGCATCTAAGCGAAATTCTCCATGAGCTTCATAAGCTCGGTGCGAAGATTCCTGAGGCTGAAGAGGTTGAGCTAAAGCCAGCTCCAGCCGACAAAGTACTTCCCGAAGATTTCTATGTGACAACAAACCATCCAACCTTTGTCAACTATAACGGAGAATGGCTCAGGGTTGAGAACATCGGAATGGATAGGCTTATTGTGATAAGGAATGGAAAGGCGGAATGCATAGCGATAGATGAAGTTAAAAAGGGAGATCTGGTGGTTGTTGGTGAGAAAGGAGTCAGAATAGTACCACCCGAGAGACCAAGGAGATACACCCACTTCCAGTTCATGGGGGGAACTGTGAGCAGCGAAAGGCCGACGGACGAGCTGGTTGAGGTTATTGCAAGGGAAATTGTGGAGCTTAAAAGGAATGGTGGAAAAATAGCGGTTGTTGCTGGGCCTGCCATAGATCATACCGGAGCAAGGAATGCTCTTGCAGCAATGATCAGAGAGGGATACATCGATCTTCTGCTTTCGGGAAATGCTTTAGCCGTTCATGATCTCGAACTCTCAATTTATGGCACCTCCTTGGGGATGGATGTTGAGACTGGTAAACCCGTGCCGGGTGGCAACAGACACCACTTGCGAACGATCAGCAAGATAATCGCTGCTGGGGGGATAGAAAAGGCAATCGAAGCGGGGATTGTGAGAGATGGAATAATGTACGAATGCATTAAAAAAGGGATACCGTTCGTTCTTGCTGGGTCGATAAGAGACGATGGACCACTGCCGGAGGTCATAACAGATGTTATGGAAGCGAAGAAAGCGATGAAGGATGCATTGAAGGATATAGATATGGTGATAATGCTTTCAACAATGCTCCATAGCATCGCAGTAGGGAATCTGTTGCCTTCAACAGTCAAAACGATATGCGTTGATATTAATCCTGCGACGGTTACTAAGCTTGTTGATCGTGGAACAGCCCAGGCAATAGGCATAGTTACCGATGTTGGTCTCTTCATCCCCCACCTCTACAGGAAGCTAAAGGAGGTGGAAGGTGCAAAATAAAAAATCAAAAGAAAAGCTCAGCTACTCCAAAGCTGGAGTCGACATCTACGAGGAGGAAAAGGCCATAAAATCCCTTGCATCTCAAATAAAATTCAAAAGGGAGGGTTTAGGGAAGGTTATCCTCTCGGGTCATTATGCAGGAGTTGTAGACTTTGGCGAGGTTGGAATAGCGATAACCACCGATGGAGTCGGCTCGAAAATTCTTGTTGCTGAAAAGCTGGGAAAGTTCGATACCGTAGGCATAGATTGCGTCGCGATGAATGTCAACGATCTCATAGCTATTGGAGCAGAACCGATAGCCTTCGTAGATTACATTGCGATTGAGAGACCAAATCCAGATATTATGGCTCAGATAGCTGTTGGGTTGGAGGAAGGATGCAGAATGGCCAACGTTTCCTTGGTTGGAGGAGAGACAGCAACCCTGCCCGAGATAGTCAAAGGATTCGATCTGGCTGGGACGGCGATAGGTTGGGTTAAGAAGAACAGTATAATTACTGGCGAAAAGATAACTCCAGGAGATGTAATTGTTGGGTTTCCAAGCAGTGGGATCCACAGCAACGGTTTAACCCTTGCGAGAAAAGCAGTTGAAGTTGCTGGCTACAGCTACTTCGACGATGTTGGTGGGTATTTCGGTGGAAAAACTATAGGTGAAGAACTCTTAACTCCCACAAGAATTTACTCGGAAGTTGTAGGCCTGTGGGAGGAGTACGACATTCATGGGATGGCCCATATAACCGGGAGCGGTTTGCTCAAGCTGAAAAGGTTGAAAGACATGAGGTATGTGATCGACAAACCCCTCAAACCCCAGAAAATTTTCAGATTCATTCAGGAGCTCGGGAGTGTGGAAGAGGATGAGATGTATCGCACATTCAACATGGGGATGGGCTTCGTGATTATAATGGATAAGGCAGAGGCAAGAAAACTTTTGAAGGAAAACGATGAATTGAAGGTTGTTGGGAGAGTTGAGGAAGGAGAAGGGATTTTTGTAAAAGATCTAAAAATAGACTGAGAATGTGTATCGAGCAGAAAAAATTCTGGTCAGGAATCGGTATTCCTTTCAGTTTCTAGTGCCTTCAGTTTATCCATAAGCTCTTTGAATTCCTCGTCAGATAGATCCTTTAGCATCTTCGCCCTTCCGAGTGAGATTGTTTTTGCCAATGTTTTTCTTAGAATCGGATTTTTAAGTGGAGTAAACCCATAACTTGCAAGTATCTCTATGGCTTTGGGGTATTTCTCTATAAGCCTCCCCACGTTTGTGTTCTCATTTATCTCGAATTCCTCTTCTGAGGTTAATTGAAGCGTTTTTTCTGTTTTCCATAGTCTGAGTATCTTGTAATCGTCCAACTCTCTGATCTCGTACTTGGATGTTACCTGTTCAAGGTGTAAAATAATCTTTTCAGGATCAACATCAACGATAAAATCGATGAAATCATCTTTTTCTATCTCGTTTAAACTGAGGATGATTTTTTCGATTATTTCTGTGTAACTCATTCCTCTTAAATCTACCAATCCAGCCATAATTCTTAACTTTCTCAACACGTATATTACCTTTTTTCGAAAAATTTTAGGGAAAGTTAATTTAAAGGTAGATCTAAAAGGATTTAAAAGAAAATAGATACAATAGATACAATTGAAAAGAGACGTTAACTCAAAACTGACTGGAAGTGATTTTATGGCAGAATTGGATAAAAAGGATAAAGGAGATAAAGTGGGTAATAAAGTGGATAAAAAAGAGATCTTGAAAAGCCTATTGAGGCAGATTCATGAAGGTAAGGATGTTAATGAACTTAAAGAACAATTTAAAGATGTATTAAAGAATATTTCCCCTTTGGAAATCCCATTAATAGAACAGGAACTTGTGAAAGAAGGCATATCCACAAGAGAAATCGCAAAGATGTGTGACATACATGTTGAACTTTTTAGAGAGAGTGTGAAAGGTGCTTTTGATGTTGAAGAGTTGCCTCAAGGTCATCCACTTCATACCCTTTTCTTAGAAAATGATGAGATAATTAAGGATGCAGAGATTCTTAACCTCCTTGCAAGTACTCTTATAGCAAATGAAGAAAAACGACCTATTCTTGGGAATATGTCAGATTTGGTTAAAGAATTAGCCAAAATCGGGCACACACATTACAATAGGGAAGAGATGCTCATATTCCCATATTTGGAGAGAAGAGGAATTACCGCTATACCTAACGTTCTTTGGTTTAAACACGATGAGATCAGAGTAAGTATAAGGAAACTGAGCAACTACCTTTCTCAAGATAGGGGAGAGAGTTGGGAGGAATACTTAAATAAGATAGTAGAGGAAGTCAAATCTCTTTCTGCAGCTCTCATTGACATGGTGTTTAGAGAAAACAACATATTCTATCCAACGTTGAAAGCTTTGCTATCCGAGGGGGAGTGGAAGGCGATTAAAGAGCAGGAAAACCTTATCGGCTATTACAAGGTTGAACCTCCAGAATGGGAGTCGGAGGCTAAGCCTTTACAACCTTATGAAATAGACACAGCCATAAGCCCTGAACAACTGCTGAGTCTCCCTGAGGAAGTTCAGACGGTTCTAAAAGGCCAGATACTTAAGGGAGATGAATATGTTGTTAAAAAAGAAAGCGATCTAGAGATCGATACGGGATTTCTTTCAAGAGACGAGATAAATGCTATCTTCAAAACTTTCCCCTTCGATATAACATTTATCGACAAAGAGGACAGGGTTAGGTTTTTCTCAGGGGGCCATAGGATATTTGCAAGAACACCCTCCGTCATAGGAAGGCCTGTGCAGCTATGTCATCCGCCTAGAAGTGTGCACATAGTGAACAAGATATTGGAGGCTTTCAAAAGTGGTGAAAAAGACGTTGCAGAATTTTGGATTCAGATGGGAGAGAGGATGATTCATATAAGATATTTTGCCGTGAGAGATGGATGTGGAGAGTATCTGGGAACGTTGGAGGTTGTGCAGGATATTACAGATATAAAGAGACTGGAAGGTGAAAAACGACTTTTAGGCTGGAAAAGCTAGTGGTTGATGAAAAGGGGATTAAAGGATGAAAAGATAGCGTAAAACTTAAATTATGCACAATTTTTTTAAATCCACTGAAAGATTTACCATCCACAAACCAAGTTGTAAGCCCGGGTGGTGTAGTCCGGCCTAACATGGGGGCCTGTCGAGGTGTAAGTTAAACGCAGACAGCCCTCGCCTCGGGTTCAAATCCCGGCCCGGGCGTTTCTTATTCTGATCCATACCTCGATCATATCGATGTTTTCCTTAAACTACTAGTCTATGCGCTTGCAGAACTCATGGTATGGGATGAGCTGGGTTTCAGGCTTCTGGTAGTTTTTTATAATTTCCATTCTTCTTGTCGCTGGTGCTGAGTCCTGCATATATAGCAGCTTTTTTAGTTAGGTAAGAGATACTATGTTCGGTAAAGAGGAGATTAGATTCTCTCCAAGAGTTCTTGCAGCAATTATAAAGTCTATTTTGGAGTATCTTGGATCTTCTGAGTATGAATTCAACAAGGTTTGCGTTTTTTGGTATTTGTAGCTGTTTTGATAGTCAATCTGACCAAATTTCTTCAGTCTTTCAAATAATTTTCGAGGTTACACTCACAACGTTTCTATCTTTAGTCTCAGTTTTAGCTTCTTTTTGGGTGGAATCATGCTATCGTATAAATGTACAAATGTACAAATGTACACTATGTGCAAGCACCGTATGCATCCTACTTTAGAAAATGGAAAGCTAATTGGATAAAAAGAACGCTCATTAGTAGAGTTCATTTAAGTTAGAGTATTGTTCAAAAAGTACCGTGCAAAGACTTTTTTGACCAATTATGTGAAAGAGGCTTACAATCCTTGACACATCTATATACATCACTTCTTTACAGAATCCAAAAAATTTAAAAGCAAGGACACTTTAAATTGATTGCAATTTAACATAATTTATAGTGAAGAATGGTGATAAGATGAAGGTTGACCTAGTGTACTGGCTTGACAGATTTGGTGGGAGAACAGATAGGCTGGAGATTGAATTAAAACCCTTCGGCTACAGAATGGCTCCTATAACCCAGTGGAAAACACTGATAGCCAATGAAGATGTAAAAGTCGAAAAGGGAAAGCCGACTGTCATCAAAACAAAAACGGTAGAAATCCCAGAAAACACGATGGTAGGCCCACTAAACATCATGAGGCACGCTTTGGGTGTAACACTCGACGTGGTCGAATGTGGAATTCCTGACAAGGTTGAGGAGAATAAATGTATAAATGAGGTCCTTTTCTTGCCAGTTGACGATGGTGAGGTTAGGAAAGGAGACCTTATAGGAGTTTTGAAGGTGTTCTTCATCAGAACGGGTTTGCTTAGCAGACTATTTTCCATCTCACCACCAAAAGTTGAGCTGACAGAAGAAATCGTTGAAGCAAACCTGACATGGAGGTACGATGGAGATATCCATAGGGAAAGATTCAGAACCAAAGTATTCGGCTATACAAGAAGCCATATAGGTGTCTGGGAGTTGCTTGTAGCTGACGAGAGCAGGGAAATAAGGACGGGTGAGGTTACGAGAATAAAGATAAGGGATTTAAAGCTCCCACCAAACACAGTCGTAGTCCCTCTCTCCATCATGAGAAACGCCTATGGATCTGTTTTAGATGTTGTCCAGCTCGGAAAGCCATCGAGAGTTGAGGATGAGAAGATAATCCATCAGGCAGTCTTCCTGCCAATAGAAGATGGCGTAATCGAAAAAGGAGACCTCCTAGGAGTTATTAATGTTTATTATGTCGGAGTTAAGAACGTGATGAAGATAGAAATAGATAAGAAAACTGAGAATGTGAATCTAGTTTACAAAAGCGAGAAGGGGGTTGGTAGGAAAAACATTGAAACTCCTTCACTAGGCTTCAAAAGAGGCCATGTAGCGAGATGGGAATGCTTAGTTAGCGATGAGGATAGAATTATTGAATACGGTAAACCCACAATTCTTAAGATAAAAGATGTAGTCATTCCGAAAAACACGATTCCCTATCCCTTCAGTATAGCCCGACACGCTTATGGAACCTGCATAGACATTTATATGGATCGGCCGAAGAAAGTTGAAGAGGAGTTCGTTGCAAGTAAAGTAATATTTCTGCCAATTGCAAATGGAATAGTGAGGAAAGGAGAAATTGTTGGAATCCTAAACCTCTATAATATCGAGATTGCGGGTCTAAACAAGGTTAAAGAATGGCTTGATAAGTGGGTGGATCAAGTTAGTGATGTGTTCTCATCGGTTGAACAGCTAGAACTACTTGAATACAATAAGTAGTTCTTTTCTATGGACACTCGGAAATAGATTGGATATGTGTTTTAATCTAACGTCAAAAAGATAGCACTATCAAAAATAAGAAAAAATAAATGTAATGAATTTGAAAATGATATTGTTATGCAAGAAATTTTCGATGAAGCAATTTGTGAGATAACAGATGAAATACCAGAAAAAGGAAGAATATTGGTTGCCGTAGATGATACAGAGTGTGGAAATGCCACCGTCAGAACCCTCGAATTTTTAGGGAGAATCGGTTTAAGAGCAGATGTTTTTCTTGTTTTTATCAAAGAAAGTGAACTGCCTGAACTCCCACCACTGCTTTCAGAGAAAAAAGAAATGAGGTATTTCACACAAATGAGGCTTGAAGCCTCAAAGGTGAGTGAAGAGTATGTTAAGAGGCTCGAAAATTCAGGTTTCAAGGTTAAACAAACAAAAATCCTGTTTGGAAAACCATCTGAGAGGATACTAAAGCTCGAAAGATCAATCAATCCTCTATTGATATTCGTAGGATTTAAAAAGAGATCTTTGAAGGAAAGGATCCTCTTAAGAGATGAATATAAAAGAATAGTATTTGAAACAAAAGCACCTGTGGTTGTTTGTAAACATGGGTTTATACCTCCGGCAGTTTATGGGGATGAAGAATGTGCAACCTGTTATGATATAGAGGATGAGGAGTGATTCGTTAAATATTTGGCTAAATAATTAATTTGTAATTATTTGATAGACTATCAATTTTTTAAGGTAATGAGTTATGCTGAGTAACAGGAAAAAACATAAATATTATAGATAAGGCTATCACTCATGGATCTATTACAACCAATATCTTCTGCCGATAGTGGTGCTTTATTTTTTCTGGACAGTCTTTCTATTCCTTTTTACATTTGTAATAGGAATCATAGCGCCGCTTGCGGGAGTTGGCGGTGGAGTTGTGTTTGTACCACTTATCACAGCATTCTCACCCTTTAACATAGATTACATTAGGGGAGTAGGGATACTTGTAGCGCTAACAAGTGCTCTGTCTTCGGTTCCTACAACTGTAAATCGTGGACTCGCCAGCTTAAAGGTGGTCACACCATTGGCTATTGTTGCTAATATAACAGCAATACTCGGTAGCTCTTTTGGGATCATGGTTTCCAATGTGTTCCCGAAAGGAAAGTACTATATTATCCTAGCGCTGGGTGTGCTGCTGTTTATAGTTTTAGCAGTTATTGCTCTCTCTAGGAGGGTAGAGTTTCCAGAGGTAAAAAAAATTGATTTAATATCTAAAAAACTCGACCTCAGGGGCTCTTGGTATGAACCAAGTTTAGATGAGGTGGTTGAATACAGGTCAACAAACCTCCATATAGCGTTACCTCTATTTGGAATCATAGGTTTTATTGCTGGGATGTTTGGATTGGGAGCAGGATGGGCGAGCGTTCCAATTTTAAATCTAGTGATGGGTCTTCCTATAAGAGTTGCTGTATCGACTAGTATGTTACTGATATCAATCAACGCTTCAGCTGCAGCCTGGGTTTACATTTCAAGAGGAGCAGTATTGAGTATCTTGGTAGTGCCCTCTATTCTTGGAATGACTCTTGGTTCAAGAATTAGTGCAATCCTTGTGCTTAGAGTCAGACCTAGAACAATAAGAATGGCTGTTATTGGCATAATGTTCATCGCTGCAATTTTAAACGTTTATAAAGGGTTTATTGGTCTTTATGGGGGTGGATAATGGCTAAAGTGGAAGAAATGGATAGTTTGTTCGCAAGGATTGTTAAGTTAAGCTATTATGCTGGCTTAGTCCTTATGTTTATTTCAGCAGTCCTGTATTTTATAGGTATAAATCAATCCCTTTCCCCCCATATAATAATCGAGAGGTGGGGAGAATCCACAACAATATTCTGGAAAGATATAGACAATTTATTGAATTATAAATATTTAAAGAATTTGCAGTATTCGGATAGTGTAATTTTACTTGCTGTAACTCTCATAACCTTAACACCATTGGCAGGTATAATTTTGGCAATCAGTCGAGCCAAGTTGGTTTATAAAATCCTCCTTCTGATACTTGTGCTTGAGTTAATTATCGCAGTTTTGCAGCCCCTCTATTTCAAAATCTAGATTAACTCGAATATATTTCTAGATTTTTTAGAGTGTTAAAGAATGCTGTTAATGATCGTGAAAACTTTTCACGATTACAGCAGTAATATGCGTTTAGCTGTAATTGGAATGCAAATCGCAATCACGAAAAGTTTTTAAGAAGCAAAAATGCTATAAAAAACAAGAGTGTTATTTAACATAATTTATAGTGAAGAATGGTGATAAGATGAAGGTTGACCTAGTGTACTGGCTTGACAGATTTGGTGGGAGAACAGATAGGCTGGAGATTGAATTAAAACCCTTCGGCTACAGAATGGCTCCTATAACCCAGTGGAAAACACTGATAGCCAATGAAGATGTAAAAGTCGAAAAGGGAAAGCCGACTGTCATCAAAACAAAAACGGTAGAAATCCCAGAAAACACGATGGTAGGCCCACTAAACATCATGAGGCACGCTTTGGGTGTAACACTCGACGTGGTCGAATGTGGAATTCCTGACAAGGTTGAGGAGAATAAATGTATAAATGAGGTCCTTTTCTTGCCAGTTGACGATGGTGAGGTTAGGAAAGGAGACCTTATAGGAGTTTTGAAGGTGTTCTTCATCAGAACGGGTTTGCTTAGCAGACTATTTTCCATCTCACCACCAAAAGTTGAGCTGACAGAAGAAATCGTTGAAGCAAACCTGACATGGAGGTACGATGGAGATATCCATAGGGAAAGATTCAGAACCAAAGTATTCGGCTATACAAGAAGCCATATAGGTGTCTGGGAGTTGCTTGTAGCTGACGAGAGCAGGGAAATAAGGACGGGTGAGGTTACGAGAATAAAGATAAGGGATTTAAAGCTCCCACCAAACACAGTCGTAGTCCCTCTCTCCATCATGAGAAACGCCTATGGATCTGTTTTAGATGTTGTCCAGCTCGGAAAGCCATCGAGAGTTGAGGATGAGAAGATAATCCATCAGGCAGTCTTCCTGCCAATAGAAGATGGCGTAATCGAAAAAGGAGACCTCCTAGGAGTTATTAATGTTTATTATGTCGGAGTTAAGGAACTTAAACCTGTAATGCTCGAAAAAAGGCCTGAAAGAATAAAGATGGTTTACAGAAAAGGAGAAAGAATCGAGAAAAGGGAGATTACAGTTGAACCTTTTGGATATAAAAGGAGTCCCCATGCTAAGTGGGAGGTTATTGTAGCTGAAGAGGAGAAGGAGGTAAAAGCTGGGGAACCTGCAGTTGTCGGAATAAGAAAAGTAGAAATTCCAGAAAATACCATAATTTATCCTTTGCGTATAATGAGGCATGCTTATGGTTCGGTAGTTGACATCTTTTGTGACTGTCCACCATGGAAGGTTGAGGAGGGTGGAGTGGCAGAAAAAGTGCTGTATCTTCCAGTGATGGATGGTAAGATAAAACCGGGCGAGATACTAGGTGTTATCAACATTTACGAACTAGAACTCGGCCCAATTGAAAAAATTAAAAACTGGTATGACAAATGGATCAGAATGTCTGACGAGGAGTTAATGGCCTACGTGGAGGGAATGCAGTAGAAATCTTAGGTGTTTAGCATCCGAAATCTTTAAGTTTAATTTTTTAATAATTTAATTTTGTGAAAATTGAAATTCTCATTGTGTTGTTTTTAGTTCTATCTGCTGTAAACATTGTGAGGTCAAATGAGAATGGAAGTCTAGCCAGCTCGGCCTCATTCTTTTTCTCAGTTTTCACCCTATGCTTTTTTATTGGGTTGATTGCAATAATAGCTGGAACCGGGGGTGGTGTGCTTTTCACATCTTTATTCCTTGGTTTCACATCAGTTCACCCAGATATTATTCGAGCGACAGGATTACTTGCTGCTATTGCTGGAACTAGGATTGGCGCCCGAACGTATCTGCGCAGCATTGCCAATATTAGGATCGCTTTATTGCTTGGCCTTCCTTACACGTTATTCGCTGTATTAGGGGCATTTTTCGGACTTTATTTAACTAAACATTTTGGAACGTTTGGAATAGCTTTGATAAAGCTTTTATTGGGCTTCATTGTTGTAGGGATCGGTATGGCATATATTTTTGTAAAAAGATCAGAGTACCCATCTATTACTGCAGTCGACTCTTTTACACAGAAACTGGGCCTTGAAGTACCTTATTTTGAACAATCTATTGGTAAAGTTGTTAACTACAAATTGAGGCATGCCTGGGTGGCCATCCTTCTTTGTTGTGGTGTAGGTTTTATTTCAGGAACATTCGGATTAGGGGCAGGATGGGCGATAGGACCGATAATAAATCTCATCATGTCTGCACCGTTGAAAGTTGCTACAACGACCAGTGCAGTAATAATCAGTATAGGTGATACCGCTGCTATATTCCCTTACTTTATGTCTGGCTCAATAATTCCAATTTTTGCAGTTCCTGCCGTGACAGGTTTGATGGTTGGAGCGAGGGTTGGATCATCCGTTGCAGTAAGAATAAAAGCTAGATACATCAGATATATCCTTGTTCTTATTCTGATATTTGCTGGAGTGAGACTTATTTGGGTGGGATTATGGATGATGGTATAGGGGTTGATGCAAAACCAAAACCCCCTATAGAAGGTAGGATTTATGGCGAGATAAGTGGATGGATAACGATTTTAGGGATCGTAATTGCCCTAATTGGTACTTTTGTAAGTCTCGCCTCAGGAAATTCAATCTTTGACTATAATTCGACTGTTAGAGATCTATTCTCTGGGTGTAGAGAGTATACAATCTGGGTAAAGGATACCGTATTTCATACTGAACCGTATGGTTACTGGTTTATCTCAAAAATTGGCTATGGTGATGGTCTTGCAATGCTTGGAATTGCAGTAGCAATCTATGGAGGTATTGTAGGAATGGTATGTCTCTTTGCAGCAATGTTCAGATCCAAGGAGGTATTATTTTATAAAAAGGGGTTATATACTTTACTCGCTTTGCTCATACTCTCAGTCATGCTCTTTTGTGCATGGCGTGCCGAATTTGCTCTGTAGAAGATTGGTAAGCTATTTTTTGAACAATTTTAAAAAATTTAGTGACCCGTAACTTGCATGAACAGAGGTCTTAAGATAGCAATTATGAACTCCACAACCAATATTGTAAGCAATAATACATATACTCCTTTGCTTTTAGGAATTGTTGCGATTAAACTTAGAAGAGGTGCAAGTGCTAGTACCACTATACCAAGAATGCTGAGACAATCCATGTAATTTAGATTATCTAAAAACCAAGCGTATCCGCTTATTTCAATTTGTTTTGTCTCCTCCCAGAATTTGCCTGCTGGTTTATCCCAGTGTTTTACTGCATCTTGTAAATCAACAAACTGGCTTACTCCGGCAAAGTAGCCTATAGCTGGGATAATCATGGCTATTAAACCTATTATCGTGAAGATCTCCATAACCTTTGCGAATGTTATGTTCATTGGATCGACTTCGATTTCCATTTTTTTCACCTCACAAAATTTTGGGTATTATACCCAAACCGCCAAGACCTTTGATTATGTCAAGGATTGCAGCCATTAGCATTATACCCATGACTAAATATCTCACAAATTTTGGTCTTGCCTTAACAGCTATCCTTGCACCTATCCTTGCACCTATTGTTATTCCTAAGACTGAAGGCACGACTATGACTGGTAGTATTGCACCATTCGCTAGATAAACCCAAGCTGCTGCCGCATCGTTCACGGTTATAATCAACATGCTCGTTGACGTTGCAACCTTGATTGGGGCACCCATTATCAAATTTAAAACAGGAACGTTAGCCCATCCAGCCCCCAATCCAAACATACCAGCAATAAAACCAACTGCTGCAAATGCTGGTAGGCCTATAACTAAATTTGTTGTTCGATATTCAACTACTCTCTCTAAGCTTGGTTCAAACCAAGCACCACTTATATCAAGTCGTTGAGAAAGAGAATCAACTTTTTTAACCTCTGGAAATTCAACACGCTTTGATTTTCCCATCACAATAAATATCAAAAAGAGGATAATACCAAGAGCGATGGTGACGTAGTACTTTCCAGTTGGGAAGGTGTTTGTAATCCATAATCCAACGACTCCGCCAATGACTGAAGTTACCATTGACACAACAACAACAGGAGCAAGTATTTTTAAATTAGCAAGCCCTCTTTTTGTAAGCTGGGGGGCTGAGGATAAAGAGCTTGTTAGAGCCATTATTAGTCCAGTACCTCTGATAAAATCCACGCTGAATGGAAAAAAGGCTGTTGTTAGGGGTACAAAAAGTACCCCTCCACCAACTCCTGAAATTGGAGCGATTATGCCAATAACTAGTGTGAAAAGGAATAAAATTACAGGCCAAAACCACCAAACTGATGTAAAGTCCATAACACACCCCCCTTAGGGGGGAATGGCAAATTTCAATATAAATATTTTTTGAAATTTTCCGATAATTGATGATTTAACATAAAAAATTAGTCTAAAGTGTGAACAAAGGAAATCAAGTCAATGAACTCATAATCCTATTAACTCATAGTAAATTTTATTAACTTGTAGTAGAAATAAAATTATGGTTACAAAAATAGGCAGGATATCTGTTGCTGTTGATGATGTTTTGCATGAAAACCTCAAAAAGATTGCTGAAAAAGAAGGAATGACAGTATCGGAGGTTATTCGGAATGCAATATCGACCTTTACTGGATTAGATAGTATTAAAATTTCTGCTGATGAAATTAAAATGTACGATAGGCTACTATCGGGTGGTGAACACATAATAGTGGATACCGAGACTTGGATAGCAATCTTGGATGAATTGAATAAAAATGCTTCAGATAGTTTTTGGAAGGTTATAAAAAAAATTGGTTACGAGCATGGAATTGAACTCAAAATCAGGGGTTGTGGACACTTAGAGGAGGCATTAAAGTTGTTAGATGTCGAAAACTTGTTCAGAGTAAAATCCGAAAAAAATGTGCATACGCTGGTTTTGACAGCAAGGAATGAGCACAAATTTTTAAAGGAGTTTTTATCCGGATTATGTGAAGCTTTAGGAGTGGAAGTAGAGACTATTGAGGGGTTACGGAAGCTCGTTTTGGTTGAAAAAAATAAGGAAAAAAACGATTTATCTTAGATTTTATCTTAAATTAAAGATATTCTCTTATAATGAGGTTTCTTGCTCCTATCTCCTTTATTTCCAATTTCATGTCCATTGCTTCGAAAAGACCCTTTAGGAAATGCTTTAAAAATTTTTGGATTTCTGGTCCCGGGAGTATCAGAAAATAACATCCACCCGGTTCCAATCTGAGTTTAAACCAGTTTTTAATTTCCATTTGTTTTAAAATCTCTTCAACATCTTCAACTCCCACGCTTTTATAGTAAATACCATGTCTGTGCCCGTCCATTTCAACGTCTCTCCAGAAGTTATCAGACTTTTTCTCATTTACTTCACTGAGCAGCGATGTTAGTATTTCGATGTCAACGATTAGATGTGAACCGTCTGTTAAATACTGTGCATACTTCTCCAAATCTTCCAATCCAGATCTATCTCCGAGTTCATGTCGAGAATAATGCATTATTGATAGCCTTACAACATCTGAAATTTTAAGATGTTTTTTATTCATAAGTTTGGTAAGAGCATTAAGAGTCCTTTCATCCAACAAAACTGAAATTCTCTTAAGTGTACCATTTCTCTCTACTTTTTCATAACTTTCAATCATAATTACCACACCCCCCCATATTCTATTTAATGTTAACAAATACAAATACTTAACTTTTTCGATAATATAGTAAATTATAAATCGTTTTAATATTGTTTAATACAGTGTAGTATTAAAAATTCAAACATAGTGACATGAGGTATTAAAGAATACTAATTAATATTTCATTTTAGTTTAATTTCATATTTATGTAACATCATTTGAACAAATAATAACTTTTTGATTTCCTATTAAGTAAAATTAATCGTGATATAGAAAAATATATATATGAAATTGATTGTAGTATAAATTGGGGGGTGAGTGGAAATGATAGAGGTAGAGAGGAAAGTAGAGGTAGGTGAAAATGGAGTTATAAGCATACCAAGAATGTCTAAAATACTAGTTGTTCTCAGGAATGATGTTGATCACTTTAGAACGGTAAATTATATCATTAATCTCGCAAGTTCAATGATAGATCCTAAAATCAGGATTTTGTATACAGTTGACATCGAACCAATTCCCCTGCATGAAGAAACTGAAATGAAGTTTTATGGTAAACTAAGGAGAGAGGGTGAAGAGATTGTTAGAAATGCTATGGATAAAATTAAGGATGCAGGAATCGATGTTGAATTGCATGATATGCACTTTGGAATCGCTGCTGAGAGAATATTAAAAGCTGAGAGGGAGTTAGATCCAGATCTAATAGTAATGGGTGCGAGAGGTTTATCAACATTTAAAAAGATGCTTTTAGGTAGTATTTCTGATGAAGTTTCGAGGAAGGCAAAGGCTCCAGTATTGATTGTTAGGTAGTTCTACCATTTTTGTTTTTGTTATTTAAATTAGGGGAGGGGGTGTAAAAAATGGGTGGATTTGCTACTAACGGTTCAGCAATGACTCCAGATATGTTCATCCATATTGGCATCTACGAAGCGTTGTTCTTGCTGGCCTTAGGATTCTTTGGTGGAATGTTAAGCGGTTTCATTGGTAGTGGAGGTGCATTTGTTCTAACGCCGGGAATGATGTCTATTGGTGTTCCTGGACCAATAGCGGTTGCTTCGAATATGGCTCATAAGTTCCCAAAAGCAATGATTGGGGCATGGAGAAGGAAAAAAGTAGGACACCTAGATGTTAAGCTTGCAGCTTTGATGGCGACATCAGCGATAGTAGGAGTACAGCTCGGCATTCAGGTGCAGAAGTACATTCTGGAGACACTGGGTGTTACTGGAACGAACTTGTATGTAAGCATCATGTTCCTCATGGTTCTGCCTACAGTTGCAGGTATATGCCTTAGAGATGTATTCAAATCAAGAAAGTATGGGATCGAAGATACTGAACCAGAACTTGCGAAGAAACTCGAACAAAAATTTAGGATCCCACCCATGATCAACTTCAAGGTTGCTAGAAGAACGCAGTCTCTGTGGCTGACAATTCCTACAGGGTTTGCCACAGGTTTTCTGGCTGCAACAATCGCAGTTGGAGGATTCATTGGTGTCCCGTCAATGATATATCTAATCGGAGCTCCAAGTACTGTTGCAAGTGGCACAGAATTAGGAATAGCGTTCGTCATGGGATCGACCGGAGCATGGACCTGGACTTACTTACTGGGAGCCGTTGACTTTAGACTCACAACGCTGATCCTTGCAACGTCACTCATAGGAGTTCAGATTGGGGCGGTGGGCACAACTTATGTAAGACCTTACTTTATAAAGCTCGCAATGGCGGTTGTGATGCTTTTGGTCACAGTAAGCAGAGCCTGTGCAATCCCAGGATACTTGCAGGAGTTAGGCTGGGTTTCACTTGATCCTGGATTGGTGGAAATGCTAAAATCACTCGTATTTCCAATAATGATACTGGCAATGGTCTCAGTGACACCGATTGTCTTAGTGCCGATGATGAACGTAAGAAGGACACTTGCAAGGATGGGTGTGCTTGGAATGGCAGTTGTTAGCGCCGAACACGAGAGAAGTGGGCTAATCAAGAGGTTACTAGTATTTGGCTCAATTACCGCTGTAAATTATTACTTACTATTTGTAAATCCAGATGCATGGCCTACGTTCATAACTTCAATACCACATGCAGGACCGATGGTTTCAATTGCTCTATCAATAGGGGTTGTTTTCCTAGCAATCTACTGGTCGTTTATCCATGGAAGTTTTGCCCACAGCTTACTTGATCTGATTAAAATCACGGCTTTAAAGGATGATGTTGCTGAAATCGTAGCTAAAAAAGGACATGAGGGACTGAAAACTTGGAGACCAGGAGTAAGTGTCACACCTAGTATAAGTGTAGGCAACTCTAAATAAATCAACTCTAAATAAATTTATTTTTTAATTTTAATTTATAATAGCTTCTGATTAAAATTCATTTTTTCTGGTCTCTTGGAATCAATTGGTTTTTTATTTGACGAGAGTATATTGTTGTTATAACAGAATTATGCTTTAATTTCTTTATATTCTTTAATACAAAAGACTTAAAAACATGGATTTAAGTGATATTATATGATTGACAAAAATCTTCGGAAAAGATAAATCAATGCTCCTCAAAATGGATGCAAGCAAAATTAGGAGGCAAAAATGATGGATAATCCTAAGATTACCAGCAAAAAAGGAATGAAAATACTCGTTGCAACTGACGGCTCTGAATATGCGAGAAAAGGAGTCGAATATGCGACGACTCTGGCCATGGCAAATGATGGAGAGCTAATCTTACTGCATGTGATTCCATATGTCCCTGAGCCTATACCCTCTTTGTGGGTTTCAGAGGAAGTTGAAGCTAGGGATAAAAAATACGCTGAAGAATTGTATAAAGATGCTGAAAGTTTGCTGGCTGAAGAATTGGAAAGAGTTTCCACTACAGGTGTTAAAGCAACGAATTGGATAGAATTTGGAGAACCAGCAGAAAAAATTTTAGAAGTAGCAGATAAGATTAGTGCTGATTTGATAGTGATAGGTGTAAGGGGGAAGAGTGCTTGGAAAAAAATAATTTTGGGGAGCGTTTCTGATAAGGTGATAGACAAAGCTAAGGTACCTGTTCTGGTTATAAGGTAAATTCAAAAAAGCTAGCAGCTTCACCCCCTAAAGATTAACTGGAGATCATCGAAGAACTTTTTTCAGACTTTGATCTAAATTAGGTACAGTCTCAAAGTTTCTTATTTCTCTAGGAGTTATCCATTTGTATTCGGTGTGCTCCCAGTTCAGTTTTATTTCTGGTCTTCTGAGTTCTACAAGTGCCGGAGTTACAATCCATTCTTTTGCAATCCTTTCGTCCTTGAATTCAAACGGATCACTCAAAATAATCGAGGATATATTGTCTTTTTCAACTCCAATTTCTTCTTTAAGTTCCTCAAAGATTTTTTCCTCTACAGGTCTCAACTCATCGAGATATCCTGCAACGGTATTCCATTTTCCTTTGTACGTGCTCACCTTGTCGCTTCTTTTCAGCAATAGGATCTTATCTTTATATTTTACAAAAACAGTGATTACGGGGGCCACTTTAGAACTAGAGTAGTTTATTCTACCGTCGGGGAATTTGGGTAAAGTCTCGTTAAACTTTTTAAGAATTTCGAGAAGTCTTTTTTCCATTTTATCCATATTGCCGATTAAACGACACGTATTTTAGCTTTATCCAGGTTGACACAATTAAGCAATTGAACTTGTAAGAATGAGTACGCAGTAGAATCAAATTATCTTTCTATTATAATTTTCCAATATTTTATTCTTTGAGTGAAAAGTATTATCTATTTTCAGTTCTATTGACTCTATGGGTATCAAATCGGTGGAATTACCGGGAATTGGAACAAAATACGAGCTTGAAACAGAAAAAGGAGATAAAATTGCAATAGTTTTTATGGATTCTGAACGTATTCAACTTTATATTCTTGAAAAAGGAAGTGAAACTCCCACTGCTACTGAACTGAATGCATGGGAGGCAAGAAGGATCGGAAGCATTCTGACTGGGGCCATAATTGAAGCGGAAAGAGAGGCTGTTGAGATAGCATTTTCAGCGTTGTCTGACCTCAGAATAAGCATACATACTTACATAATAGGCAAAAATCTTGCTGGCAAATCGATAAGAGAGCTTGCAATAAGGAGAAAGACTGGCGTGTCCATCATAGCGGTATCCAGAAAGGGCAAGAATGTAATTAACCCTCCCCCCTCGTTCTCATTTGAAGAGGGAGATGTGGTGGTTGCAATCGGAGAGCATAATCAACTAAAAACCTTTGAGAGTGAAATTTTAGGGATTTAAATGGAGCAGATTGCTCTGGCATTATTTATATGCCTCATTCTTGCAATAGTGTCAAAGAGTCTATCTTTTCCTCCAATACCTTTCTACATACTTGCCGGTGTTTTGTTGGGTAACAGCGGTTTAAAGATCATTGGTGAGAGTGAGGTTTTTCACTTTTTCAGTCAGTTGGGTTTGATATTCCTTCTATTTTACATAGGCCTTGAACTGAAGCCTGAACGACTCATGGGTAGAGGCTCTGTATTTATGACAAGCGGCCTCATCGATTTGAACGTAAACATGCTAATTGGATTCTTTGCCGCTTTAGCTATTGGTTTCAGCTACTATGAAGCATTTGTTGTCACATCAGCATTCTATATCAGTAGTTCTGCGATGGTGATAGCCTCCTTAATTGAGAATAAAAAGTTGATTTTACCAGAAGCGGAAACAGTGGTTTGGCTTATGATTTTTGAAGATATAGTTCTCGTATTCCTAATTTTTGTCATCTCAGCAGAAACGCAACATCCTTTCATTCTAATGCTTAAAGTAATAGCAGTTGTTTGCTTGCTCTTTGCAATTGTAAAAGTTGTAAAACGACCTTTGCTGAAACTTCTGCAGAGGGATGATGAGCTTCCCGTAATTCTAACATTCTCGGCAGTTTTATTCGCGGCATTTATTTCAAGATATCTCAACATTCCTGAGGTTCTTACTGTAATTGCTCTCGGCTCAGCTCTTTCCACAACTAATCCAAGAGCATTTGAAAGGATTTCCAGACCATTTAAAGACGTTTTTCTTGTTCTTTTCTTTTTCTTCTTTGGAATTTCTATCGATTTCTCTGGAAATCTGTCTTTGATGCAAGCATTGATTATCAGCTTTGTAGCAATCCTAAGCAAGCTTTTTTCCGGATTTCTTGTTGGGAGAATAGTGCATAGAACAAATTCTGCTGGAATTGAAATAGGGGCGAATACCATTGCAAGAGGAGAATTCTCAATAGCCATCGCAGCCATCTATGGCTCCGAAATCGTTTCTGCCACTGTGACGGCAATGGTCATTTTAACCTCAATTGTTGGATCATTCATGGCCAAATACAGCTCAAAATTGAAGGCAAGGTTTGATTGACGCATTCAAAGTTTGTTATTAGGTATTGTATTGAGTGGTATTCTGGCAGTTAGGTTGTAATTTCTTATCGTCTTATCGTCTTGAATGGTTTGATATTGGATTGGACATTTCTGCTGTGCTTCTTATATCCTATAGTGAAGTTGTAAGTTGGTTTTAGAGAGGGGTATGATGTTTTTTGGCGATTCTTATGAAATCCATGACCATGCATTTTGACAAGCGATATCTATCTTCAAGTCTCAGCCTGATTTTTCCTCCAGATAACTGTCCTAGGAAGAAGGATAAAACAAAGAAAGGTATGTGGATTAGGGAAACTCCTGCTAGAAATCTCATAAGAAAGACAACAGGTACAGGCGAGTGAATCGCTACAATCCACTCTTTACTAAATTTTTCTGTTCTTCGCCTCCAGTAACCGAAGGGTAAATTCAGGATATAGACTCCAAGAAGAAGTATCGTCTCTGTGATAACCGATACCATGTGTAAAGTTATTATTTAGGTGTATTAAGCTTTTCGATTAAAATAAACTGAAATAGATCAAAATAACTCTGTTCTTACGATTTGGTCAATTATCGATGTCAATATCGATCGGTACGATAAATTTAATTTTTATCTGCTGAATTAGTAGTATGAAGGCGTTCAGGTTTGATGTCAGAAATGCTTTCTTTCTCAGGCTTGATTATGGTGCAGAGTTGCTTAGCCAATTGAAAGAGTTTCTTATTGAAAACAATATAAAGTCCGCTTTTGTGACCGGGATCGGAGCAGTAATCTCAGCAGAAATTGGGTATTATGACCAAAAAAGGAGAGAATACGTTAAAAAAAGATTTACAGAAAGATCAGAAATTCTCAGCCTAAGCGGTAACGTATCGCTGTTTGAAGGCGGGACTTTCCCCCATGTTCATGTTGTGTTAGGTTATGATAACAGACTATATGGGGGACACCTTTTTTCAGCCGAGGTATTTGCATGCGAGCTTTTTGTTGTTGAGCTTCTTGGTAGCCCACCAGAAAGAAGACATGATGAACAAACAGGGTTAAATCTCTGGTGATAGAGTTAAAAAGAATAGGAGAGGAATTTGAGGGATATAAAATAATATAGAATTATAGAATTAACAAATTAACATATTCATGGACTCAACTTAACTTGGGAATTTTTTCTCTGAAGTCATCTCATTTCCTGCCCGAGGCCACAAAGATGCTGATCGCGCATGTATCTCCATAACTCGATTGGGTACAGCAGTTCTCACCAGCACTCTCAATCTTTACATCTCTGAGTCCTGTTTCAATGAACCAGCGTTTGACATCTTCTCTCTTAAAACCCATCCAACGATCGTGATGTTCTCTTTTCAGGAATTCAAAATTATGTTCATCCAAATCTGTGATAACGAGAATACCACCGGGTTTTAGGATTCTTGCCATTTCCTTAATTGCAATCTGAGGTCTTTCTACATGATGCAAAAGCATATTGGCAAATACATAATCAACGCTTTCATCATCAACTGGAATGCTTTCTACCTCGCCAATGCGATAGTCAATTGTGTTAACATGCTGAAACTTCTTTTTCATCTCTGCCAGCATTGCTTCAGATTGATCAACAACTATCACTTGTAAATCTTTGCTAACCAGCCCCTCAGTGATAAAACCTGTTCCTGCTCCAATATCAGCAGCTATTTTCCCTTTTTGCACACCAGCAATGGAGAAGGCTCTCTCTCTAACCGCCTCTGAAAAGAGGGATCTCCTTATTTCGTCCCATTTATGGGCTATTTGGTCAAAATATTCTTTGGTCATTGTGGCTTCGAATTAGGTCTATCAATATCTTACACGCAGCCTCTACGAAGTTAGCACATTTTTCCTCTAATATGTTCATCTCTTCGAATTCTCTTCTCTCTTCAGGGTTAGTGAGATCACAACCGATCAATTCATAACACATTCCTGTTCCAAACCTTCTTTCAAATCTTTTATAGAACTCTAAAGCCATATCATACGCCCTCTCTTTGCTCTCTTTATCAATAGCTTCCATTCGACCGAACTTTAAGCCAATTACCATCACCGCTCTAGAGATTGCTCCGCATACACTGCCACGTCTTCCCATCCCAACCCCAAATCCAGTAGCAAGCTTAGGAATCAGATCACTCTTAATTCCTAAAATTTCACAACCAGCCATCAACACAGTTTCAGCGCAATTAAATCCACCTAATAAAAATCTTTCTACCGCCCTCTTAACTACAGTTTCTTCTCTCATTTCATCCCTTTTTTCTTCTTATTTGGCAGAATATTATGGAATCAAATATATGAAGTTTCCGACCTGATGAGGGTTTGAGCAGAAGTAGCGTTTGGAAGGATATATTAAAAGTACAGTAGCGTAAACTTCCTTACCTCCATAACTCGATTGGGTACAGCAGTTCTCACAGCACTCAGCCTTTACATCTCTGAGTCCTGTTTCAATGAACTTTTTGTTGGTTATCAACTTTACTCAGGCAATAGAGCATAGAGCATAAAAACTAGTATACATGAAATTCGCGTTTTGTTCATTCTCTTTACCTATTTTTTGAGATTATAGAAAAATTTAATAGAAAAATTAAAATTAACACTCATGAGAAGCACAATAGT
>Ga0209426_1000223_pt1 | contig 78209 bp, 75 predicted proteins | sample Deesub1362B_J571_FD_187697 | JGI IMG/M metagenome (GOLD analysis project Ga0209426, IMG submission 187697) | Deep oceanic, basalt-hosted subsurface ecosystem from Juan de Fuca Ridge flank, Pacific Ocean, CORK Borehole 1362B_J2.571 (SPAdes)... ... | reverse complement strand
CCTCTTTTACTGTTTCTGTTGGCACTACTTCTTGGGTTGGTACGATTTCAGGTATTTCTTCTTCCTCGATTTCTACTACTCCTAGTTCGTGTAGTAGTAGCTTTGCCATGTTTTGAAATGCTTTATCTACGTTTTCACCTGTTTTTGCGGATGTTTCAATAAATAAGACTTTTAAGCCGTATTTTTCTATTATCTCTTTTCTAAGTTTATTTCCCTCTTCTGTAGATATTGCTTCGGAGGCATTATCTCGTAAGTCTATTTTATTTCCAACTAAGACAATGGGAATCTTTTTATTTATGTTTTTTAGCATTTCTTCAATCCAGCCAAAAATGTCAGCATAACTTTTTCTGTCTGTAACGTCATAAACGACAAGTGCACCAGCTGTACCAGCATAAAAGGTTTTTCTTACCTCTTTAAAATGAGGTTGTCCACCTAAGTCCCAGATTTGGAATTTGACTTCATGTCCATTTGGCGTGTTGAGAGTTTTTACAGCGAAGTCAGCGCCCACGGTCAAGATGTATGAGGTAGTGAAACCTTCCCCCATCCACCTTCTACGCAGTGTTGTTTTTCCAACGCCACCGTTGCCCACAAGTACTATTTTAAATAAGAAGCTTCTGTTTGTCAATTTTGTTGCCCCTTCATTCAAATACTCAGTAAGTTACTTCCTACAAATATATATTTAATTGTGAATAGTTTATTAATCATTTTTTCTTTTGTTGTATCTGATATTACTACAAAGGATTTTATGGACTTTTTCGTATAAAAATCTTTCCATAGCAAGATTATAGGAAACAAATGACAAAACATTACTACTACGCTGAAAACAACCATAAAAACATTTTAGAAAAACTAAATAAAGCCATTCTACACACTTTTTCTCGTCTTTACAGCAACCCCCCTTCTAAAGGATAAAAGCTCAACGCCGGCAAGAACCGCCCTTCCAACCGCTAAAATCTCATCTTTTTTGTTTACAATAATTACTTCATCACCAGGCCTTATTTCGGGATCATTATCAACTACAAATTTTGAGAAAACACTGCGTCCCCTTTTAATAAAAGGTTCGGCGTCCTCATTAACTATAACTCTTAATCTAGGTGTTTTGAAATGTTCTAATAATATTTTGGCTGCTTTAATTGTTAGAGTGAATAGTCCAGAACTTGGTATGAGGGATAATAAAAGTTGGTTGTCTCTGTAGATATATCTTATTTTTCCAGTTTCTTTTGAACGTTTCCATGAAATTTCCCCCTCTTTGAACAGTATTTTACCGGCACCTTTTCCAAATTGATAATCCGCAACGCGTTGTAACTTTTCTAAAACCTCATTCCTTCCACTAGATGAAAACTTGCTGACACTTTCTAAAAGACTGCTAATATCATCTAAAATGTTGATCTTAAGCTTATCAGAACATTTTTTGATGGCAAGGTCAAAGTCATTTTCACCTTTAAGATAAAAAACTTGGTCATAGATATTTTTTGCTATATATTCCTCTACACATGTCTTAACATAGGAAATAGTATCTTTGTCGAGAATTGTTGGTGTAACACTTTGCTGAATTGGATATATTTCCTCTAACTCAATTGGAACAACTCCAAAAACTGTTAGAAAAGCTACATGAATATGAGTAAGCTTTTTTTCGGAAATTTTACGAAGCAAATTTCCATAGTATTTCGTATATGGCTTAGCACCTTTATCGGGTAGAAGTAACAAAATTGAAGCTTGTTGTGGACGGGTATACCTTTCTATTAATCTTTTAGTGTATCTATATGGCTCAGATCTATTCAAAGATTCGGAACCAGTGTAAAAGAAGGCAGATCTCTTAAAAATAGGATCGTATCGTTCGAAAATGTCCACGTATTTTTTAAGAGTTCTATAAGCATCTAAAAGATTTGGGTGATTTCTTATTCGCATTTCAACAAGTTCCCAAAGGTTACCTTCTCTGATTGCTTGTTTAATTCTTCTTATTTCTTCGAAGCTGACATATAAGTTGTGTTCAGCAAGTTTCTCTATTCTTTCTTCTTTAGACATCTCTCTTAGATCTGATACATCATATTTTGTACATATGGGACAACTGCATGGTAAATACTCTAGGTTATCTAGGTGATGTGTACCAGTGGGAAACATTAAGCGGTTATCCATAGCATATTTTGAATATGAAGCTGAGTCAAACATGTCGCAGCCTAATAGCACTGCTAAAGCAAAGAGCATAGGATGCCCGCAGCCAAAAAGATGGATAGGTTTACTTGGAGGTAAGTGTTGTTTAACAGTCATAATGACCTCAACTAGTTCTCTGAAACGGTAATTTTCCATAAGTGGAACTACTCCACCAATTGGATAGATATCAGCATCAAGTTTTGCCATTTCTTTTGCACACCATTCCCTTAACTCTAAATATTTCCCTCCTTGCACGGTAACCGCTAAAAGCATATCTCCCTTTTCTTTAATTGATAGTTTCGCTCTTCTCAGTGTTTCTTCAATGTCAGCTTTAACTTGTTCCCTTGGAACATCTGGCTCTCTAAAAATATCTAAAATAACTCCTATATCGCTTCCAATGTCTCTTTGAAACATGACAATTTCAATAGGATCGACTTGAACATCTCCGTACATGTAGAGTTGAAAAGACCCGCTATCAGTCATCAAAGGGCCATTAAATTCAAGTAATCTATGAACTCCTTTATTTAAGGCAGTTTCTCGTAGTTTAGGGTCTTTATAGATTATGTAGCTGTTTGTTATAAGCATTTTAGCTTTAAAATTTTCTACAAGCTTTTTAATTGTTATCGTTTGGATTTTTGGGTTTATAACTGGCATTAACACAGGAGTTTCTACTTTTCCATGTTTAGTTTCTAAAATACCAATTCTACCAAGGGCATCTCTATCTTTTAGTTCAAAGGACAATTCGGTTCCTCCTCATAATTTAAACCTGAACAAAAATCTTAGATTATCCTCCGGTTAAACGTCTGTAAACTTATTCATTTTAATTTAACTTACAATTATAGGGATATTACTCATAACGTTGAATATGAGTGTTTTAATTTACACGTGCAGGGAACTTAATTTGTCTTTTAATATTTGTTGGTCTATTATGTCAGATCGATTAACTTAAATATGTAACTGTAAACTGTTACCGAAACCTTGGTGTCCAATATCAAATACAAGGAGTGAAAGTGATAAAAATATTAGTAAGATAGATTCTTTTATATGCAGTAGGAGGAGAAGAAACTGATATCTGAAAAAGATAAAAAAGTAATAGAAGAAAAATTACAGAAAATGGTTAATGTCGTCAAAATAACTTTGTACAGTGGTAAAGATTGTGAATTATGTGAACCGACCGAAGAGTTGCTAAAAACTTTGGTGGAATTATCAAGGGGGAAAATAAGCTTAGAAATTAAAGAAGTGGAGGATAAGGAAGAAATAAAGAAGATGTTTGACGTTGAAAGGTTACCAATTATATTAATAGGTGACAACGGGGAAGTAAGATACACAGGTGCTCCACTTGGTCAAGAAGGATGGGCGTTACTTGAAACTATAGTAACTATGTCTACTAGAGATGTACAGATATCGGAGGAATATTTGGAGAAACTTAGAAACTTGGAAAAATCTATTAGAATTGAGACCATTATCACACCAGCTTGTCCCTATTGTCCTTATGCGGTTTTAATAGCTAATAAAATAGCTATAGCTAGTAATGGTAAGGTTATATCTGATGTAATTGAGGCTCATGAATTCCCAGAAATAGCTGAAAAATTTGAGGTAATGGCAGTTCCAACAGTTATATTATCTACAGAACCATATCAAGGAAAAGTTTTCAGTATAGGTGTGCCAAAAGAAAAAGAATTAATAGAAAAAATAATAGAGATGGGAACTTCAGAAACACAGTAAAATTATACTAAAAAACTGCCAAACCACTTATTTTATATATTATTTTTCTTTTATCTCTCGGATTTCTTGTTTTTATAATTAGTCTTTTTTCAAGCAGTATTCTAAGAGCATAACCAACAGTTCTAGGTGGTAAAAGGCTTTCTTCCTCGATTTCAGTCCTGCTCATGGGTCCAATAAGTTCTAAAAGTCGATATATGTATTTTGCTGACGGGGGAGCGTTATAGATTTTCCTTGCAAACATTATTCCTCCACATATCACCTACCTCCAACCGTAAAAGCCTTCTAAATAAGCATGCACATAGAATATTTAAAACTTACTTCAATTAGCTGATAATGTAAAAGAATAAATGAATTTATAAGCTATTTTATTTACTACTGAAACTTTAAATCGAAAGTGAGCTATTATTTTTCCTTAAAATAGTACTAGAATTTTGAGAAAAAATTCAAGCTGAAAGTACAGTTTTAGATATTTATGGTGATATGAATGAGTGGGAACATTAAGAATCTAAAATTAGAATTGGTTAAAGAGGAAATTGAAAGATACGATAGACAACTTATAATTAAGGGATGGGGAGTTGAGGGGCAAAAACGGCTGAAAGCTTCAAGAGTTGCTGTGGTTGGTGTTGGTGGGCTGGGATCTCCGGCAGCTATATATCTTGCTGTTGCTGGTGTAGGAGAACTTGTTCTCATAGATAAGGATGTTGTTGAGTTAAGTAATTTGAATAGACAAATTCTTCACTGGGACCAAGACATAGGATTACTCAAGGTAGAGTCTGCAAAGAAAAAAATACAAAAGTTGAACAAAAATGTAAAAGTTGAAACAATAAAGGAAGAAATTAATAGAAATAACATTATAGAGTTTATTAGAGGAACAGATGTTGTAATTGATGCCCTTGATAACTTTAGAACGAGGTACATTTTAAATGAAGCGTGTGTAAAGCTTAACATTCCTTTAGTCCATGCAGGAGTTTATAGTTTTACAGGTCAATTAACGACGATACTGCCAAAAAGGGGACCTTGCTTACAATGTATTTTTCCTAGGCCTCCTAGAGAGATTGAAAAATTTCCTATTGTAGGGGTCACGCCAGGAATAATAGGTGCAATGGAGGCTTTAGAAGCGATAAAAATAATTACTGGCATCGGAACTCCTTTAGTTGGTAGATTGCTTATATTTGATGGTGAAGATTTCACCATCGAAATTGTTAATGTTCAGCGTAATGGGAAATGTCCAGTTTGTGGGGGGAAGTAAAAACTTATCTCAGGTTAAAGTATATAAACATTGATAACGATGTTATAGTAAAGCGAATAAATGTGCATAAATACATATGCATTAATGTAGGTTGAGTAGGTGGAAAACATGAAACCTCCTTGTGAAGTTATTGTCCGTGTTATCCTACCTAAGATAAGATCAATGATAGTGAATCAGTTATTTAACAAGTATGGTTTGACTCAGCAGGAAATAGCTAAGAGACTTGGACTTACACAACCAGCAGTAAGCTATTATTTATCGGAGAAACGAGGGTGGAAAGGAGAACTTCTACTTAAAAACAAAGAAGTAAAAGAAACTGTAGATAAAATAGCAAAAGGGATTGCGGAAAACACCATGAATAAAATCAGTGCACTATTAGAAATGTGTCGCCTTTGTAAAACTCTTCGGAGCTCAAAAAAATTCATTTGTGAAATACATAGGCAAACGGGCGAGTTTCCCGACATGTGTGACATATGCGATGAAATTGTTTAATACAATTGATTATCATGGCTGGAAAGCTATGTTTTTGTCTTTTCCTACCTAAGATCCTTCTTCCCTGAGACATGAGAAATCCGTACTTTAATCTAACAAAAGCATGCATATTAGGGGACGTGAGTAACTTAGGAAATGTTTATTTAGAAATTTGCGTTTTGCCAATTTATCAATATTGAATGTTAATTTCCCTTAGTAAGGGGTGGAAAAGTTGCGAAAAGGAGAAGTCCACCGTAAGGGTGAAATTACTCTTCAAAACGTAATTGATGAAATTAAGAAAAATCCAAGGATAAGTGAAGTTGGTGCAATTGCATGTTTCGTGGGGATTGTACGTGGGGTAGGAAAAGATGGCGGGAGAGTTGAGAAACTAGAGTTTGAAGCATATGAGGAACAGGCTAACGAAATTTTAAGTAAAATTTGTGAAGAAACCATAGAGAAGTATGATGTAGTGGATGTACACATCCACCATAATATTGGAACGCTTAATGTAGGAGAAGATATTGTATACGTAGTTGTTGCTGGAGGACACAGGCAAGAAGTGTTTCAAGCCTTAAGAGAAGCTGTAGAAAGATTCAAAAAAGAAGCACCAATATGGAAAAAGGAATATACTGATAAAGGCTCATATTGGATAACAAACAAGGATTAACATGCCATCATCTTTCAAGTTTTCTAGTCTTTGAAAAACTTCAATATTATTTAGTTAAAGAGATGGTAAAACGATGAAGGAGAATATCGATAAGGTAAAAGAAGTAAAAAGACTTATCGAAAAACTTGGAATAGATGGAGAAATTATTCAGCATAAATTAAGCGGTAGAAGAACAGAAGATGCTGAAAAAGCTCTTAAAGTTCCTAGAGAATATATTTTGAAAAGTCTTTTATTTAAATCAAAAGATAAATATGTAGCAGCAATAATTACTGGAAATAAGCGGGTAAACGTAAGGAAACTTGAAAAAATAAGTGGATTAAAAAAGCTAAGATTAGCTACTCCAGAAGAAATAAGAAACTTTACCGGATTCAAAATAGGCGGTGTACCTCCTTTCATTTTCTATAAATTATGTCCTACCTACGTAGATAAGGAAGTTATGGAAAAAGAATATGTAATCGGTGCTGCTGGTACTGAATTTAGCGGAGTTAAATTTTCTCCTAAGGTCTTTAAAAAACTTGGATACATAGTGGAAGAAATCGGTGAAAATTAACTTAGTTATCATAGATTACTGCAAGAAGGTTTCTCTTAGTGAGAAGTGGGCCGCCTTTTAATTTTCCATATTGTTTTGTCTTTTGTGTCCTCTAGGAATATACCTAGTTCCTTGAGTTGCTCTCTAATTTTGTCTGCTGTTTCCCAGTCTTTTCTTTTACGGGCTTCATTTCTAATGTCGACAATCAAAGTCACTAGTTTTTCAAGTAAATTGTATTCCTCTTTATCTTCTCGTTTTATCCTGAATCTATAGAATAAACCAAAAATTTCACCAGCATCCATGAAAAAGTTAAAGGCTCTTGAAAGTAATGCGGCATTAGGTTTATTACTGTTCTTAAGATAGTTGTTCACGTTACTAGACATTTCAAATAATGCTGATACGGCAACTGGGGTATTAAAGTCATCGTTCATGGCGTCAAAGAATTTCTTTTCGCTGCGAATTAAGTTTTGATATAACTCTAAGTCTAGACCTTCTAAGCGATAAGCATAATTGATGTCGCTTTCCCTCAAGGCAACTTCGATGTTTTCAATGGTGTTGTAAAGTCTTTCTAAACTGCTGCTAGCTTGTTCAACTCTTTCCCATGTGAAATCAACTGGACTTCTATAATGGGTGGACAAAACGAAGAATCTTATTGCTTCTGCATCAAATTTTTCAAGTAGTTCTTTGATCGTGACGAAGTTTCCGAGAGATTTTCCCATACGTTCTCCTCTAACCATAACTAGGCCGGTGTGCATCCAATATTTTGCGAAGGGCTTCTTACCAGTGTATGCTTCAGATTGGGCGATTTCATTCTCGTGATGAGGGAAAATAAGGTCTTGTCCACCGCCGTGAATGTCTAATTGTTCACCTAGATATCTCATAGACATAACAGAGCATTCAATGTGCCAGCCAGGGCGTCCAGGGCCCCAAGGGCTATTCCAAGAAGGTTCGCCTTCTTTAGATTTTTTCCATAAAGCAAAATCAGCTGGATGTTTCTTTTTTTCGCTAATATCGACTCTAGCGCCTGCTTTGAGTTCTTCAAGGGATTGATGAGAAAGTTTCCCATAATCAGAGAACTTTAGGACGTCGAAATATACGTCTCCATCTGCAACGTATGCGTAGCCTTTATTTATCAAGCCTTGAACAACTTCAATGATATCTTCAATGTGTTCGGTTACTCTAGGGTTAATATCGGCTTTTTTAATTTTTAAGGCTTCAATATCATTAAAGTATTCTTTAGTGTATTCTTCAGCAATTTCGAAGGGTGAAACGCCTCGTTCTCTTGCTCTTCTTATTATTTTATCTTCAACATCTGTAATATTTACAACATATATAACGGAGTAGCCAAGAAACTCTAAGTATCTTCTAATAATGTCAAAAGCAATGTAGGTGCGAGCATGACCTAAGTGACTTAAATCATAAACAGTTGGGCCACATACATACATTTTTACTGTTGGAGGGTCAAATGGTTCGAATATTTCCTTAGTTCTCGATAGAGTATTGTAGATTTTCAATGTCAATTCATTTCACCCCTTTCTAGGACATTTAATATATAAAGTAATTTAATGGTTTCGGCAAAAATTACCATTTAATTTATCGAATCACCCTCAAAAGACTTGTACGCTACATGCGGATGGTAAAAAGGGTCTTATCAACCTAATTATCAAGTTATATTTAGACAATGCCTCCATAGGCTTAAAATATCAATTTAAGAGTTTTACAAGAGCGCAGGAAGTAATATGATTAATGTGTCATAAACGTAGTGGAAAGCTATTGGAGCATGTAATTTTCTTCCAAACTTTTCGTATAGAATTCCCGCCATGAGACCTGCCGCAAAAGCTATTAGTATGGTTGGAAAAACGGGGTGAATTACGCTGAACACCGCTGACGCCATAAGTATGCTCACCAAAGGGTTTCGTAGTTTAAGATCAATGGATTGTTGCAGGAAGCCTCTGAATAGAATTTCCTCTGAAAGAGCAACGATAAAAATCGATATCAAAACGCCAACAACGAAAAATGATGGATACTGAGCTTTCAAGGTTGTTGATCCCTCAAATAATCGTGAAATATATCTAACTAAAAGGGCGTATAGTAGCCCAAGAAAGCCTCCGATCGCAATGTCTCTTAAAAAGCTAGATGTATTTTCTATTGGTAGACCAGACCATTTAATTGTAGCTTCTAAATCGTCAAAGTGAAAATACACCGGTAATATTAGAACGAACTCTATTGCGCTCACAGCTATGAAAATTTGAAATCCAAAGTCTATAATTTCTCTTACGGTCATTTGAAAGAATTTGGAGGCAAAGACGGCTTGCATTGATAATATTATTGTAAATGCAGCCATTATAAAAATGATCATAACGTATAAGGTGGCAATTCCAAGAGTTATTGTTAGTGCCATATCTCTCCAACGTTTAGGAAGAAATTTTTTACCGCAAATGATGCAAAACTGCGCGTCTGAAGGATTTTTGGTTCCACAAACTTTACATTCTATATTTTCCATTTCTCCTGTTTTTTCTTCCAATTTCCTCGCACCCACTTAGTAAAGTAGTAATAATAGTATTACAATGTGTGTATTTGAATTGTTACATTTTAGTTAAGCCTAATTTGTTGTTAATATTTCTTAAATACTTCTCTTTATGTTAGGGGCATTGTATAATTTTTCTAGCCCATAGACAATCTGCGCAACTTGGAGAGTTTCCCCAACAATCCATTAAGTTTTCCTCGACAAACCAACAGAATTCTTGAAATTCGCAGTCGGTACAAGATGGAAAACTGAAATTTTTTACATAAATCCTGAATTTAACATATTTTGCGTCAAACCATATATTCTTTAGACTTTGAATGTTAAGGTTTCCAAAGGAAACTCTATGTATCATCTTCTTGCGACCATTAATGATGCAAGGATATGTATGCATAAAATTATAGCAAGGGCAAACATCTCCGTCCCATGTAACTACACAGCTACTTTTTTCAATGAAATTACATGATCTTTGTGTTTTAAGTTCAAAGTAGGGTGTAAGCAATCTAACTTTTGACATGATAGATCGTTTAGAGGCTTCCAGCAAAATTCTAGATGCTATACTAGATTCATTAAAATAAAGGGCTTGTTGTGCCAACTCATGTGTGTATGGTAGAAGGTTTGTAATTAAAACTGTAGTAACTCCTGCATTTCCAACTAAATCAATTAAAATAGGTAAATCTTCAATATTGTCTTTCATAGCAACAAATTCTGCCCATATTTCTGGTTTTTTAAACTTTTTAGATGCTTTGTACAGGTTTCTGATATTTTCAACGATTCTTGATACTTCTGTTCCTCGTATTTTTTTGAATTCTTCTTCAAAAGGACTATCAAGGGAAACGACAACCCTGTCTACTCCGTATTTGGTGAGAGTTTTTATCATATCGTTATCGAGAAGAGTACCATTTGTTGTGATTCCCAGCTTGATTTTACGTTGTTTAACTTCATTTGCAGCTTCTTCAAAGTACTCATAAACAAGAGGTTCGCCGTAACCAGCAAACCATATCCAATTTACACCAAGGTTCTCCGCCTCTTGAACAATTTTCTTTAAAAGTTTAAAATCCATACTACCAATCTCATCTTTCCAAACTCTACGTACACACATTACACAATTTAAATTACAATTACTGGTTATCTCTAAATATATGGAGTTAAGTTTCATCTTTTTAACAGGGTAAACTATAACTCCATCCCTAAAAGCTTCGATCGTTACTGGCAGTTTTTCTGATACACCTAAATGAGAAAGAAAATTGGAGGGTATTTTCAATGTCCCGTCCTCTTTTACATAAGGAAAAATTGTCATCTTCATGGTTTTCGCTAAAAATAATATGGTTAATATGACTGTTACCGTTCATATAAATCACCAATAAATCGGCGTTAATTCAAGGTTAATATATTTGAACATTTTGTTTTAATGAAGAGTAAGATTAGAGTTCGGAGAATAGAAAAACATAATCGCAACCAGAAACGATCTTGAACAAGAAAGATGAAACGTTAGTAAAACGTTATGAATGATAAAACATATCGTTTTTCTTGGAAAACTATATAAACCCCGTTAGTCTAAAAATATTCGAAAAAACAGCAAAAATATGTTAAAAGGGGAGGAAAAATGCCAGGTGGATACATGGGTAAATTTTTAAGAGTAAACTTGACAGACGGTACTATAAAAGAAGAAAAAATAAGCGACGAAATTCTTAGAACGTTCATAGGTGGAAGGGGACTGGGAGTAAAAATTCTCTACGACGAACTTAAACCCGGTATTGACCCGCTTTCTCCTGAAAACAAAATAGCAATATTGACGGGCCCATTAACTGGAACAGCAGCACCATCAAGCGGTCGATGGTGCTCCGTTACAAAATCCCCACTTACTGGAACAATCCATGATAGCCATAGTGGTGGGCATTTTGGTCCCGAACTAAAATTTGCAGGATTTGACGGTATTATAATTGAAGGAGCGTCAGAAAAACCAGTTTATCTTTGGATACATGATGGAGAAGCAGAGCTAAGAGATGCTTCCCACCTCTGGGGTAAAGACACGCATGACACTACGGATATCATTTGTAAAGAATTAGGGGACGAGAAAATTAAAGTAGCTTGTATAGGTCCTGCTGGCGAAAACTTAGTGAAAATTGCCTGTATTATTAATGATAAACATAGAGCAGCTGGTAGAGGTGGACATGGTGCGGTACTTGGAAGCAAGAAGCTTAAGGCTATTGCTGTACGTGGAACGCAGAGACCTACTATAGCTGAGGCGGAAGCTTTTAGAGATGCTGTTAGAAAGGCTCTTGATAAAATAAAGGAAAGCGCTGTGACTAATCAATCTTTGCCAACTTATGGTACTGCGGTTCTTGTAAATGTAATTAATGAGCAGGGATTGTTCCCGACTAGAAACTTCCAGACAGGAGTATTTCCAACAGCTAGTAGAATTAGCGGTGAGATGATGGCTGAAACAATACTTATAAAGAGGAAACCTTGTTGGGGTTGTCCAATTGCATGTGGAAGAGTAACGAGAGTCCCACCGTGGAGTCCATATAGTGGTGAAGGTGAAGGACCTGAATATGAAACTATATGGGCTTATGGAGCACAATGTGGAGTTGATAACTTAGAAGCTATTGCCAAAGCTAATTATCTTTGCAATGAACTTGGACTTGATACAATTTCCATGGGTCATGTTATTGGAACGGCTATGGAACTATATGAAAAGGGCTATATAAAAACCGAACAGACAAGAGGCGTTGATTTAAAATTTGGAAATGCTGAAGCGATTGTAGAATTAACTTGGAGAACTGCTTACCGCTCAGGGCTGGGAGATGATTTAGCAGAAGGTTCAAAACGTCTCGCTGAGAAATATGGAGCACCAGAACTATCAATGGACGTAAAAGGACAAGAACTTCCCGCATATGATCCAAGAGGAGCGCAAGGACATGGATTAGGATATGCGACATCAAATAGAGGAGGATGTCACCTAAGGGCATATATGATTGCTGCTGAGATCCTTGGGATACCTGAAAAACTCGATCCATTAACAACTGAAGGGAAGGCACAGTGGGTTATAACATTCCAGGATCTCTTCGCGGTATGTGACAGTCTTGTTCTCTGCAAGTTCGTGACATTTGCTTTTGGCGCAGAAGAATTTGCTGACATGTTCTCTGCTGCTACGGGCTGGAAAGTATCTACTGATGACATTATGAAGATTGGTGAAAGAATTTACAACTTAGAAAGAGCATTTAACATCCGTGAAGGGTTCAAAGGTAGGGACGAAGACACTTTACCAAAGAGATTGCTAGAGGAACCCATGCCTGAAGGTCCAGTAAAAGGCTATGTTGTAAAACTTAACGAGATGTTAGATGAGTACTATAGACTTAGAAATTGGAAAGACGGTGTACCAACTAAGGACAAGCTCAGAGAATTAGGTCTAGATAAGGCAGCCGATGAAGTAGGTGTTTAATAATCTTTCATTTATTTTCTTTTTATGGAAAGACTATTTTTATGGCGTTTTCTGGGCATGCTGCCTTACATAATAGGCAGTTTATGCATTCTCGGTCTCTAATTTTTTGCCAAGGTTCTTCAAGAATTTTTATCGCCATTGGACATGTTTTTTCACAAAGTCTACATTTTTCTCCAAGACATTTTGCCAGGTTTCTTCCAATTCCTAGAAAACTGTACTTACTAAATATAGCTTGAAGAGCCCCAATAGGGCAGAACCATCGACACCAAGCTCTTGGAACATAAATAGCGATAATTACAGCAAATGCTAATATACCCATTCTTAACCAGAATAGCCGATTCAAGGTGAAGATTTCCCAAACTTGTTCGCCAAGTTCTAAAAATTTTCTTTCAACAATCATTGCAGGTATTAATCCAAATAATGTACTGGAAGGGCTTATAGTTGTGTATGGGGTCTCGCCAAAACCTCTTAATGCTTTTAATAAATCCTTTACATCGTAGATTTTTGCCAATGCAAGAAGGGATACTATGGATATGGTGAAAAGTAACACGTAGTATTTTACTTCTGCTAAGCTTCTATTTGTTGGATGTGAAACCTTCACTTTTCTTACTGGAAGTGCTCTGAGTATATCTTGTATAAAACCGAAGGGGCATAGCCATCCGCATGCAGCTCTACCAAAGATTACAGAAATTAATATTGTTAATCCGATGGTTAAGGCTGGGAACCATAAGGTAGCAATCATGACCTGTATGACGGTGAAGGCATTGGCAACATTTGCGTATGGTGAATCAAAACTTATTGGTAGAGGGAAGTTTCTTAGATCTATTCTCTTAAGAAAGGAAAGAGTGTCTCCAAGAGTAGGAATTAATGTGAATAGATAGATGTTAAATAGTATGAAAAAGAACAGTTGAACAATGTATCTACTGGCTTTAATTGCAATCTCTCCCTTTCTCACAATTAATCCTCCTAGAGTCACTAACACGAAGGAATAATTATCGCAATAATGCATATTATCTACTTAATTAGGACTTTTAGAATTACCGTAATTTAATATTTAAAATTTCTGATTTATCCAAATAATTAGAAACATTGAAACCGTTTTACCTTCACCTATATCGATACAGCTTACGAATTGCTAGATATACTTCTCATATACTTATAGCAAAATTTCTGTATGCAGAGAGAAAAATATCTGTAAAAGTGTGATAGCTTAATTACTAAGAGATTATGACCAATCGAACTAAATCTTTAAACGGCACTAATCTAATGTAATTTTTGTTTAATTAGTTTTAGGATGGGCAGTATCATGGACCTAAGAATATGGAAACATCCAATATTAGAGTTTAAACGTGAAAAACCAGTATACATTTATCTTAACGGTAAGAAAATCAAGGCATATGAAGGAGAAACTATAGCAGCGGCACTTTATGCTTCAGGAATAAAAATATATTCTAGAAGCGTAAAATATCATAGGCCTAGAGGGTTTTTCTGTGGTATAGGGAAATGTTCCTCTTGTCTCATGCGTGTAAATGGAATACCACATGTTAGAACATGCGTAACTTTAGTAAAGGATGGAATGAAAATTGAATATGAAAAGGGTCGTGGAGAACCTCCAGTTACAACAACCGAAATAAAAGTTGAGGAAGAAAAGTTAGACACGGATCTTGTAGTTGTTGGAGGAGGTCCTGCGGGTTTATCAGCAGCAATTACAGCTGCCAACTTAGGTGTAGATGTATATCTTATAGATGAGAATCCTAGGCCGGGTGGGCAATTAATAAAACAGACTCACAAGTTTTTTGGTTCCAAAGACAATTATGCTGGTGTTAGAGGTGTTGAAATCGCTAAGATTCTCCTTAGAGAATTACAGAAAGCTGAGGTAAAATGGGTGCTCAATGCTAGTGTTGTAGGGTATTATGGAAACAAGAGGAGCACGTTGGCTGTTGTTCAAAATAATCATAAACTTATAGAAGTGAATACCCGTGATATCATTGTTGCAAGCGGAGCTCAAGAAAACATGCTGCCTTTCCCCAATAATGATTTGCCTGGAGTTTATGGTGCTGGAGGAGTTCAAACATTAATGAATGTTTATGGTATAAAGCCCGGAAACAATGCTTTGATTGTGGGTGCTGGTAATGTTGGTTTAATAGTTGGTTATCAACTTATTCAAGCTGGTGTAAATGTTAAAATGGTTGTTGAAGCAATGCCTAAAATAGGAGGTTACTTAGTTCATGCATCAAAGCTTAGAAGGCTGGGAGTTCCTATATTAACAAGACATTCAATTAGCGCTGCTAAGGGTAAAGATCATGTTGAAGGAGCAATAATTGTGGAATTGGATGAAAAATGGCAGCCCATAGAAGGAACGGAACAAGAGATTGAAGTAGATTTAATATGTTTAGCTGTGGGACTAACTCCTTCATCAGAACTTTTATTCCAAGCTGGATGTGAAAAAGCATATATACCAGAGCTTGGTGGGCCAGTAGCAATACATAACGAGGATTTAGAGACAACTATTGATGGTATGTATCTTGCTGGTGATGTTTCAGGTATAGAAGAGGCAAGTACAGCCATGATGGAAGGTAGAATAACAGGAGCAAATGTAGCAATAGAACTTGGAAAAGAGAAGATTCAAGCTGAAAAAATTAGAGAAGAATCGTTTAGGCATCTGAGTGCTCTAAGAGAAAGCCCCTTTAGTGAACGCGTTCTAAAAGGTAAAGAAAAGGTTTGGAGAATGTGGAGGGAACTAAAATGAGTAATTATGAATCAACGGGAGTACTGACACTCGAAGACTTGAAAGATCGTTTACCTCCTAAAGAAAGACTTGAAAAAGGACCAGTTGTAATCATTGAATGTATTCAAAAGATACCTTGTGATCCATGTGCCCATATTTGCAGATTTAATGCAATTAAAAAACCCTCTCTCAGCGAACCGCCAGAGGTAGATTACAACAGGTGCACCGGTTGCGGAGAATGTGTAGCAATTTGCCCCGGTTTAGCTATCTTTGTAGTTAACCTCAATTATAAAGGCGATGAAGCTTTGGTGATGATTCCGTATGAACTTTTACCGATACCAGAAAAGGGGAAAGTTTTTGAAGCATTGGATCGTGAAGGCAAACCAGTAGGAGAAGCTAGGATAGTTTCGGTGAGAAAAATGAAGGATAAAACAACTGTGGTAGCCATTGCAGTGAAAAAGGATCTTGCAATGACTGTTAGAAATATTGGGAGGAAAATAAAATGAGTAGTGAAGAATCAGGTAAGAAGAATATTATAATTTGTAGATGTGAAGATGTGACTTTGGAGGAAGTCGAAAAAGTTATCGAGGAAGGGTATACAACATTGGAAGAAATTAAACGCATACTTAGATGTGGAACGGGAGCTTGCCAAGGTAGAACATGTCTAAGACTCATAATGTCAATAATTTCAAGAAAAACGGGAAAACCTGTAAGTGAAATAGAGCTTCCAAGAATACGTCCTCCTATAAGACCAGTCCCCGTCGCTCTTTTCGCTATTGATGAACATAAAAAAGATTAACATATTTTATATTGTTTCATCTTACTTTTACCTTTCATTTCGATTTTAAATTTTTAGATTTTAGCCTATGACCATGGTTTCATGAATTAATTTTTCTTCTTTGAATCTCGTTGGTAAATAGGGTTTCATAAGTTCATGAACCTCGTCATAAAGAATATTTTTGGCTATAACTTCACCAGCAAATGGAGCCATCATGAAGCCATGTCCACTAAATCCTGTTGCAACATAAAGGTTTTCAGGCCACTCGGGATCCCTACCCAAAATGTGGCTGTGGTCTGGAGTTACAACGTAGTAACCTGACCACGTTCTCAAGAACATTAAATGTTTAATTGAGGGTACAATTTCAACGGCAGTTTTAGACCATTTGTGAATCCAGTCAAGAGTTGTATCAAAAGGTGTTACACCTTTTACAATGGGATAGTCTATACTTCCCAATACTTCTCCTCTTACCATTTGTCCAACATATACTCCACTTTTCATACTTATGATAAAAGGTTTCATGAAGTAGTTTATTGGTTCGGTAACACCTATTTCTTTTCTTTCAACTTCTATCGGAAGATCTATTCCAACAGTCTTTAGAAGCTCCTTGCTCCAGCCTCCAGCAGCAACTAAAACTTTTTCACTTTCAATAACACCTCTATTTGTTTGAACGCCCTTGACTCTACCGTTTTCAAGAATTATCTTCTCAGCCTTTGTATAGGGTAAAAATTTGACTCCACTTTTTTTAGCTTCTTCATAATATCCAAAAGCAATAACATTAGGGTTCATTTTTCCATCTTGTGGCCCGTAGAAACCAGCAATAACTCCTTCCAAATTGATATATGGGAATCGTTCAGAGATTTCCTCAGGTGTTAAAATTTTACCAGCAACGCCCAACTTACTCCAAATTTCCCTATTACTTCTTTCATACGCTTTGATTTGCTCCTCTTTATACAAAAGCCACAAGTATCCTCCCAGATCGATTTCTGCATTCCACCTAATTTTAGATACAAAATCTAAGAGTCTTTTTCTAGCTTCAATAGCGAACCTAGCATTTTCAGGAGCCCAGAAATGAACTCTAAAATGTCCAGCATTTCTGGTGCTTGAACCATAGGCAATATATTTTTGTTCTACTACTGTTACATTCTTTTCTCCAAGCAATGCAAGATTATATGATGTAGTTAACCCTATTATGCCGCTACCAATAATTACTATATCTGTTTTCATTGGATACACATCCATCTAGTTCGTCATGTGCTTTGGAAACAGGATATGCAGTTTAGATTATTAAATTAAACTTATCTATATAAATAACTTAATTTAACATCTGCGTATAAATTTCTCTTAATGGAGAGGTTAGTTGTAATTAAAGTTGTTAGAGGATTCTGAAAATTGTTAGATTAAGCAAAATGGTTAAAATAATATGTTGTGTGCAATGTAACATGTCAAGAATGTAATTATAATGGCTACAATTGTTCCCAGGATCGTTTGTTGCAGGGTGTGAGCTTTAAGTTTGATTCTTGCCCATGCAACTGGTATAATAATTAAGTAGAGGAAGATGTATGTTGAACCTAGAAAATATGTCATGTAGGTGGCTGGACCTGCTATACCTGAAGTGTGTGCACTAATTTTGGTTTTAAAGTTTATTATTGCTACTGATAAAGTAACAAAAAAGAAAACGAGAAGAATAATGGTTAAGATCTCTACTCTCAAAATGTACGATACAGATGCTCCAGCAAGATGACTTAGTAGAGCATATAGGTAAAATTTAGGTCTTCTTTTCCTATCTGACACAAATACGTCAATATCACCCTTAATTACATTTAACGCTATGGGAGCGATGGGTAATATGGTTAAGAAAATACAGCCTATGAGTATAGCTAAATAAGCTGGTAACGGATTATAGGCATCGTTATTAGCAATGTAAATTATGACGAGAGAATATAGGGCGAAGAATGGGGCTGATAGCACATGAGAAATTATTTTTGCTAACTTTATGCTAGTCAATCCTAAACCCCCGCTATGCCCATTTTAACGAATTAGGACCACTAGTAGTAGAGCCGCAAATAGGGATAAAGAAGCCCCGTATATAAATGCAGTGGATGGAGAAATGTATTGCCATAAAATCCCAGCAACTATTCCTGCAGGTAGTGTAGATATTCCAATAACTGTGTGATAGGTTCCTAGAGCGGTTCCACGGTATTCTTCGCCAGCCAGTTCTGAAGTAAATGCTCTTTGTGTTGCATCAATGAAAGCATTTGACAAACCATAAAGAGCGAAGAAAAGAAACAATATTGTAAGGGAATTAGCATAGGCAAATCCAAGACATGTAACGCTAAATATGAGGTATCCTGTAAAAATAACATTTTTCTTACCGATTTTATCCGATAAAACACCTAATGGATAAGAGAAAAAGGCATAAATAATATTAAACCATACATAAAGTAAAATTGCCAAAGCGAAAGCTTCTTTTTCAGCGAAAAGCTGACCAATGAACAACTGTTTTGCTCTTTCTATGAAAAGCATATATGTGAAATTTCCAAGGGTAAATATTGCTGCGACAAATATGAATAAACGAAGTTTATTTGGTAGAGCTTTTAAACTAATGAGAAGAGAGGTTTCTTTAGGCTCTGTTTTTCTCTCTTTGACAAATATGAGTGGTATTAAAGCTAAGAATGCTATGAGAGCAGCAATAAAAAGTATTAATCTTAAATTGAAGTTTAAAAACCAGAAGAGAACTAAGGCTAATATTGAACCTAGGACAGCGCCACTAGTGTCCATGGCTCTATGTAAACCGAATGCTTTACCCTTAGCTGTTTCACGAGAATACTCAGCAATGAGAGCATCTCTAGGCGCCGTTCTTAACCCTTTGCCAACTCTTTCAAGTGGTCTTAGAATGGCAATATGCTGCCAAATTGTGGAAAGAGGGAAAAAGAGCTTTGAAACAGCTGAAGTTGCATAACCAGAAGAAATGAAAATTTTTCTCCTACCAAGTTTGTCCGACCAGTAACCTGAGAATACTTTTAGAATGCTTGAAACGCTATCGCCAAGTCCTCCAATCAAACCTAAAGCAAATCCAGCTCCACCAAGTACAGTAATATAGAGGGGAAGAATAGGCATAATCATTTCACTACTAGTATCTGTAAGAAAGCTAACAATTCCCAGTAAAATTATATTAACGCTAAGACCGAGGTACGTCTTTTCCTTGCCCAAATATAAGCCTCCATACATACATTGGTAATCAGAAATAGATGTTAGTAGATATTTAAAACTGTTTGTAGAAAACTTGACAGTTTGAGTTGAGTTTAGTATAAAATGGGTGGTGGGCCCGCCGGGATTCGAACCCGGGACCTCCGGCTTTCTCCCAACAAATGTATTTTGTTGTCCGAAGGCCGGCGCCATATCCAGCTAGGCTACGGGCCCCTTATATTAGTCTAAGTTTAGTGACTCTTAAAACTTCCTTTTGTCCGATTTTTGAATTCTCTTGCTTAAGCGTTTTAATGATTAATTTGAAAGTAAATTCCTTGTCATTTAAGATGATTATGTTAATGTTTTAGGGTCGGTCTTATGTTATTTGAAACGAGAGTATTTGTAAACTATCGCACAAGTTCCCTCTCTGCTAACCATACATGGACCTATAGGATGTAATGGAGTACAGGCTTTGGCAAAGAGTGGGCAATCTTTGGGTTGAGCTAGTCCTCGTAGAATTTCTCCGCATTTACAACCAGGATGTAAATCATGTTTAAATTCTTCAAATGATATCTCAAATCTTTTTCTAGCATCAAATTCTTCGAAGTCCTTTTTAAGTTTAAACCCTGAACGGGGAATAATACCTATGCCTCTCCACTTTGCATCCACAACATCGAAAACTTTGTGCATCATTTCTTTAGCTTTAACATTGCCTTCTGGTCTAACGGCTCGGACATATTCGTTCTCAACCTCAGCTCTTCCTTCCCTTATTTGTTTTATAAGCATATAAATTCCAACTAGTACATCTAAGGGTTCAAATCCTGCAACAACTTGGGGGATATGCCAACGTTTTGAAATCTCTTTGTAAGCGTTTGAACCAATAATGGTTGAAACATGGCCTGGAAGAATAAAACCATCTAATTTAACTTCTCCAAGACTTAATAGAAAATCTATGGCAGGAGGGATTAGTAAATGATAAGTTAATACCGAGAAGTTATCGGGGGGATTATTGAGGAGAGTTGCTGCTGTTGAAGGTGCAGTGGTTTCAAAACCTATTGCAAAATGAACTATTTGTTTATCTTTTCTTTTTTCGGCTAATTTAATGGAATCTGTAATACTATAAACTATGTAAACATTTCCACCTTGGGCTCTAGCTTGAACTAGGGAGCCACGAGGGCTTGGGACATGTGCCATATCCCCATAAGTAGCTAGAATAACATTATCACGTTTGGAAAGTTCAATTGCTGCAGAAATAACCTCAGGTGGGGTTACACATACGGGGCAGCCAGGGCCAGCAATAACTTCAACATTTTTTGGTAGTAATGATCTGAGCCCGAAACGTGAGAAAGTGTCTTCATGTGTTCCACAGACGTGCATAAACTTAAAGAAATCATCTTTTGCAATTTCTTTTATTTTCTTTGTAACTTTTTCTACAAGTTTTCGATTCCTATATATAGCAAGGTCTTTAGAAATCTCCATGTTGATTCGCCAGCCTATCAATAGAGTTGTATGAAAAGGCTAGAAAATGTATGTCTTTATCTTAGCATCCTTATACAACATTTGCCTACTATTTTAAAGTTAGTGTTAAATCTTTTAATAGTTAAATTCATTTTTTGCTCTGAAAAGCGAAACTTCATCGGCCGATTTTTAAGGACTTTAAGTAGTTATTTTTATTTTCAAAATTCAAGTTAAATTTTTGGAAATTCGTATCCGCAATTCGGGCACATTATTAGATTACATTTTTTAGCTAGAGGACAGGTTAAGCATGTTTTTGTGGTTTTTTCAGTAAATTTAAAGCCGCAAAGTGGACATTGATACGATTTTTCTTTTGAATTGATTTTCTTCAAATATGATTCCACCTATATATGGGTTTACATCCAGAAATATGTAAGTATTAGGTTAGTTATTCCCCCAATTATTATAGCTAAGATAATTGTTGATATTGCAATTAAAATAGCGGTTTTCCATCCTAGTTCTTTACCTAGAACGGCAAAGGTTGCGATACATGGAAAATATAAAGTAACAACTATTGTAAAAACGATCATTTGATGTATATTCATTATTGCTAGAAAGTCTGTAGTTCCAAATAAAACTATGAGCATTTCAAGTGTCATTTCTTTCCTAAGGATTCCGAAGAACAATGTTATTCCGGTTAAAGCTGGAAGTCCAAGTATTCCAACAACTACTGGACTCATTAGCGAAGCGACAGGTCGAAGAAATCCAGAATATTCAAGGGCGCTAAGAAACAAGCTGCCAAAGATTAGTAATGGAAACGCTATGTACACAAATTCTCTAAATCTAATCCAAGTCTTCTTTAAAACAGGTATTGGATGGGGAATACGGTAAGGTGGTAATTCCATAACTAATCCAGTAGTCTCACCTTTTATAATGCGGTTTAAAAAGAACCCTGAAACAGCTATAATGGCTAAATTTAATGTGTACATGACGAGAACAGCAAGCAGCCCTATGTATTGGCCAATTAAACCTAGAATTACAACGGTTCTAGCAGAACAGGGTACCAAAGTTATGAGAAAGGCTGCTAAAACTCTTTCTCTTCGAGTTTCTAAAACTCTTGTACCCATTACAGCTGGAACATTGCAACCATATCCGGCTATGAGAGGAATTATAGCCCTTCCATGAAGCCCCATTTTATGCATAATGTTATCCATGAGATAAGCCATACGTGTAAGGTAACCAGTGTCTTCTAGAATAGCTAGAGCTATATAAAAGAGAGTTACATAAGGTACAACTACAGCTAGTCCTGCTTCTAAACCTAAAATCAAACCCCTACTAATGACATGATAAAGAAACTCATTAGGAACTATGTAAAAAAGCCCTTTGTCGATAATCGGAGCAACATAACTTTCCCATCCAAATACAATTAACTCCTCTAAAAAGCTACCGCCATAAAGTAGGAGCGCAAACAAGGCTACCCATACACTAATCATGATGGGAAAACCAGTGTAAACATTCGTAGTTAAAGTGTCGAGTCTTTCTCTAAATAATGTTTTTCTTTTATATCTGGTTGTTACAGCTTTGGCAATACTATGAGCCACACCGTACCTTTCCTTGGCAATTCTTAAGCTAGCGGGTTCGCCATGTAACTCTTCAACTTTTTCAGCAAGTCTCTTAGCGGCTTCCACAACTTTGCTATCTATATTTTTTATTTCTTCTACGATTTCAGGATCCCCTTCCAAAAGGAGGATTGCAAGAGTTCTGGCTCTAATATTTCTTGGTATAGTCTTTAATCTTTCTTTTATAACTTTTTCAAGCTCCTGAATAATCGCCTCGATGTCACGTCCATACTGTACTTTCATGGGACGAATGGTTATTTTTCCATCAATCACTTTTAAAGCAGTTTCCACGACTTCTTTGATGCCTTCACCCCGTGTTGCAACAGTTGGAATTACAGGAACACCGAGAAGTTCGGAGAGCTTTTCATGATCGATTTCAATGCCTCTTTTTCTGGCTTCGTCGATCATATTTAATGCGACAACAATTGGAGTTTGGAGTTCAAGAAGTTGTAAGGTCAAGTATAGATTTCTTTCAAGATTGGATGCGTCAACAATATTAATAACGATGGCAGATTCTTCTTCTAATATAGCTGCTCTGGCAACTCTTTCATCCATGGAACCTGCACCAAGCGAATATGTACCGGGAAGATCTATAATCACTATTTCTTTGCCATTAAACCTAGTTTTTCCTTTCAAGAGTTCAACGGTGGTGCCGGGATAATTTGAAATGATAACTCCTATACCAGTAATTCTGTTGAAAAATACAGATTTACCAGTGTTAGGGTTCCCAGCCAACAATATTTTTACAGCATTACCGATATTCTTAGCTTTTTTGGAACGTTCATGACAAAACATCATACATCCCCTAATGGTATTTCACTTACTGAATTCTTCTGCTTCCACGCCGCCTACGGTGTCTACGTCTATGAGGTGGAACATCTGTTTTTACACATATTTTAGAAGCTACATCATGGCCGAGAGCAACCTCATAATCTCCAATTTTTAGAACGAGAGCTCCACCGAGAGGTGATTTTTCTTTAACCGTAACTTTAACTCCAGGTAGAATGCCCATTGCAACGAGGCGGCGAAGTAGGTTTGAATTTTCATCTAAAATTCTGGTGATAGTTGCTTCTTCTGCGGGTTGTAATTCAGAAAGAGGGATATCGTTTTCAAAAATTATTTTACCGTTGGCGGTTGGAATTGGGTTGCCGTGAGGGCAAACAGTAGGTTTGCCTAGTTTCTCATCTAGTTTCTCTTCGATTTTATTCGTGATAACGTGTTCAAGTTTACATGCATGTTCGTGAGCTTCACTCCAATCAAAACCAAGAATGTCGGTTAGAAATCTTTCAGATAATCTATGTCTTCTAATGACTTTAATAGCTAATTCTTTCCCTTTATCTGTAAGTTTAACACCTTTGTAAGGCTCGTAGTCAATTAGACCCATATTAGAGAGTTTTTGAAGTAATACTGTCATTGATGAATATGGGAACCTTAGTTTTTCGGCTAGTTCGGTCATTTTTACGCGTTCCCTGTCTTTTTCCAATTTAAATAGTATTTCCAAGCATTCTTCCACTTTTTCTCCTAGGTCTTTGGCTTTCAAAGTAACCCCTCTAATTTTCAAAAATTGAAATTTGAATTTCATATAGTGAAAATAAAACACTATATTTAAAGATTTAGGTGAACCTAATTTTGTGATTCTCGTCTAAAATTAAGATTTATGATAAAAACAACCATCCACACCTTTAATATCCAAATGATTATAATTCATTAGGTTTTAGTTTACTCGTTGTATCTTGCACTATTCTGGCTCTCCGCATATACATTTATCGCAACAAAGACAGTACACTTCATTGAGATAGTGAGAACCTATCTAACGCCTCTGTAGACTCTTTTTCGCTGATCGGTTTAAGCATAAATTAGAGGAGGAAAAAACGACATAAAACGCTAAGCCGCAACCTTTAAAAGTAAAGAGCCGAAATTCACTTAAAAAGAAATACCAAGTTTTTACTGAGGGGGAAGTCTAGTTCTAATTCCAATGGTTTGAACCGGAGTCCTCTTCTTTTGAGCGTTAAGGAAGGACGCTTTACAAATACTCAATTAAGGAGGAGGTGAGATAATGGATGTTAAAAAGGGTATTATCGGAGGGTTAGCAGCGGGAGTTATGGCAGGGATAGTTGCGTGGATTGTAGGTATGCTTCTTACACTTGCAGGATTATGGGGAATAACAGAGCCCATACCATCAGAGCTATTTCCATCTACTACGTATTTACTTATGGGTAGTATAGTGCTTGGAGTGATTTTTGGAGTTGTCTTTGGAATAATCTATGCAATGCTGTATCCATCTATTCTAGGTAAGGATCTCTCAAAGGGCCTATGTTACGGCTTTTTAATATGGATAATAAAAGATATAGCTGCAGCTGCATATATGTTCGCTGGTTGGCAAGCAGGTTTCATGGCTCTAGATTTCCTAGTTGTAGGACTACCTATGTGGTTAGTCTACGGTGCGGTGCTAGCAACTGTTTATGAAAAACTTCCCTAAGATATAATGTACCTAGGGAAAATTAAAAATTAGCTTTAGAACAGTGTTTTGAAGGATTTTAATCAGTTATTTCTTTACGGAATTATAAACGCGATCTAAATCTCATTACTGGTGTGCTTATTGCGATTCTAACGAAAACAAGGCAAGATAAATGATTTCCTGAAGTGAATCCCACGCTACAAAGAAACAAAACTAAATACCTATCATCATGTTTATATGCGTCTAGATTGCCAAAATAAATCACATAAATATTATTGTCACCTATTTTTTACTTTTTTAGCTTTTTAAATACAAAATCATATTATGGGTTTTAAGGTTTTAATTATCTTGTTACATGAGAAATAAGATGGAAAAAAATTTATCATTTTAAGAACGGTGATTGCTTATGATGTTCTCTACGTAGCTGGAGTTTTTGAACCGATGGCTTGAAGCTTGAGTAGAAAAATCGGAGTACGTAATCTAGGAATAATTATTAAACGTGACTGGGTTTTATGAAAGAATGTTTAGCAAAGATATAATGAAATTTTATTTATTTAAATGTATGTTTTGTTAATACTTTTTTATCGAAAAGTATTAATATTATTTGATCTCACATATGACTAACCCAGTCAAGAGGTTATAACATCTATTAAAAAGGGGAAATAATATGTTGGTTGAGGATGTTTTGGAGGAAGAAAATATTGTTAGAATAGCGGAATGGTTTCATGGACACTTAGGTCCATGTCTTGTGTTAGGGCTAAAGATGACGCTGCAAGCTTTCAATATCCTCGGGGTAAAAAGAGGAGAAAAAGTTTATATTTATATAGAAACTCCTGGAAAACCGCCTTATACTTGTGTGATCGATGGTATCCAAGTAGCGTCAGGATGTACTGTTGGAAATGGAAGACTTAAGCATGGTATAGCAGATAAAATTAGAGCGACTTTTCGGAAAGACAATAAAAAGGTAGATATCTCGATTAAATTTGAAGTTATTGAGTGGATTAACAACAACCTTTATAATATTCCAACGAATCACCCAAAGTTGAGAGACATAGCAGAAAGTATCTTAAAAAGCGATCCTTACGAATTATTTCTAGTAAAAATCCAAAATAGCTCTGAACACCACTAAATATCTTCAGTTTACACCTTCTATAATTGTCTTTAGAGAAATATTATGGATTTGTTGTCGGTGGGTATTTAATATGTAATAGAAAAGTTTATAGGAGATGACAAATAGTAACCACAGCTCTGTGTGGTGAAAGGCTCGACACGATTTTTTTGGTATTCCCTCCTCCCCTCTCCCCTCAAAAAGAAATGCCAAATATACCGAGCCCACCAAAACACCTACTTTTATTATAACGGAGATAAACATTATTCTACAATTTTCTATTGTAGTATGTTAATATCGTCAAGTCGATAACGAAATTAACCATTGAAATTGAAGGATAAAATACTTATAAGCTTGATTGCCGTAAGTTTTAAAAAATGTTAAAAGCACTTATTTACGGTGGCATGTATGTTTGTAACTGTTTTTAATTAATCGCATGCATTGTAGCTTCTATTTTGTTTCTTTTGCAATTTTAGTTTAGAAGGAGGGGTTCTAAATGCATTTTGCCATAGAAACTATCAATCTTTATAAGAAGTTTACCGAAAGAATCAGGAAGTTTTATGTTTTTCCAGTTAGAAGAAGGGAAGTTGTGGCTTTAAATTACGTTAATTTACGTGTGAAAAGGGGAGAAATATTTGGGCTTTTAGGTCCAAATGGTGCTGGAAAAACCACGTTGATAAAAATTCTCTCAACCTTAATACTTCCTGATGAAGGAGAGGTATATGTGGATGGGTATGATGTTGTTAAAGAAGCTAGGAAGGTTAGAGCGAGAATAGGCTTGGTAACTGGTGGTGAGAGAAGTATATATTGGAAACTGACGGCTAGAGAGAATCTTCTGTTCTTTGCAAGGTTATACAAGCTTGATAAGAAAATTGCTGAACAAAGAGTAAATGAACTTCTAGAATTAATGGATCTTGAAGATAGAGCTGACGATAAAATTGAAAATTATTCTTCAGGGATGAAGATGAAAATTATTCTTGCTAAGGCGCTCATTCATGATCCGCCGATTCTGCTATTGGATGAACCTACTTTGGGCTTGGATCCAGCTTTTGCTAGAGAAATAAGGACTTTTATAAAGGAACAGCTCAATGAGAAAGAAGGAAAAACTATTCTTTTGACTACGCATTATATGGAAGAAGCAGATATGCTTTGCGATCGTATAGCTCTCATAGATAGAGGGAAAATAATTCGTATCGGCACACCAGAAGAATTAAAAAGAGAAGTTTCGACATGGAGCGTTCTGGTGTTACAAACTGCGGAGAAGCCTCCAATAAAGGAAATAGAAACAAGACCATATGTTGAACAAGTGATAAGTGGTTTAAATAATGGAAAGTACGAAATAAAGATCTACGTTGAGAACAGTGCTGAAGCAGCTAGGGAAGTTTTAAACATTCTCAACAACGCTGGAATGCATGTAATTAGTTTCAGAGTGGAGGAACCTACTCTTGAAGATGTTTTCATAAAGTATACTGGAAGGAGGCTAAAAGATGAAAAATGAAACACGGTTTAAATATGTTCTTGTGGATGAGACGCCGAGTCTAGGTGTAACTATGGCTATAGCGTGGAAAAGCGTGAAAATAGCATTAAGGTATCCTTTTAACATATTGTTTTGGGCACTTGTTCCAATAGGATGGATAATGCCAGCAATATTCCAAGGACTAGCTTTAGCTGGTGGTACTATGAGTGCAGAGTTTGCATCTGTGGCAGGAACTCCTGACTGGTTAAGCTATGTGATTCTTGGAAGTGTTCTTTACATGTATGTAATGAGCGCCGTATGGGGTATGGGAAATGCTTTGCGTTGGGAACAAATGTCTGGAACCCTTGAGAGTCTTTTAGTATCACCAGTCTCTCGAATAGATATTTTAATGGGGGCTGCACTAGCTGAAACTGTAACTACAACTCTTACCGCTACGGTGCAATTTGTGGTACTTATATTGATCTTTGGTATACCATTTGCATTTCCGTATATTTTGCCTTTTATTGTAATACTTACTTTAATGCTTCTGGCATTTTATGGATTTGCAATGGCTATGGCAGGTATAGTAATGATTTTTAAAGATCCGGATGCTTTAACGCAATTCCTAGATACCCTACTCTACGTTTTAATACCAGTTAGATATCCAATATCAAAACTCCCATATGCAGCAAGGATTCTAAGCCTACTAATACCAGCAACATATGCACTAACAGCTATAAGAGCTATAATATTGCTAAACAAAGACATCTATGCAATATTAGATATGATAATAATTTTGAGTGTTTTCACGTTATTTTTATGGACATTCGGATATCTGGCTTTTGCATACGCCGAGTACAAGACTAAAAAATCTGGGGGAACAGGGAAATACTAGGAGGTTTTAAAATGGCTCTGAAAACGAAAATTAATAATCTTTTGAAAGAAGTGAAAGCTGCATGGGCAATATGTATTAAGGTTTGGAAAGATGAACTCTCGTATCCGCTTAGTGTTTTATATTTCATTTTAGCACCGATTCTATGGTTAGCGCCATTCATAATTTTCGGTTTTGCAATAGCAGGAGGTAGATACAGTCCGGTCTTAGAAAAAATGACGGGTATAGGAGACATTGTAACTTATACATCGCTTGGATTTGCTTTCTTAGGGTTTGCTAGCGCAGCTCTATGGGGTACGGGTCTTAGCTTAAGGAGAGAACAGTGGATAGGGACACTTGAATCTGTTTTAGTGTCTCCAGTATCAAGATTTACGATAATTTTTGGTCAAGGTCTACATAGCATTACTCACACGGGGTCAGGATTAGTGCTTCAACTAGTTGTTATGATTGTTGTCTTTGGTATTCATTTAAATCTCTGGGGGATTTTTCCTTCCCTTATAGCGGTTGCTTTGACTATTTTAGCTATTCAAGGCATAGGGTTTATGATATGTAGCATTGTCCTTGCAGTAAAACAGGGTTGGATGATTATAGATGTGGTAGATACGGTATTCTGGGTAGTGACTTCTACAGCTTATCCGATCACCATACTACCAGCATTTCTACAGGTAGTAGCTAGAGTTTCGCCCATAACCTATGGAGTGGAAAGTTTCAGAGGATTTCTACTATACGGGCCATGGCAGCCATGGATATGGCAAAACATAGTCATATTAGCAGTACTAGACATCATATACCTAACACTTGGCTATCTTATATATCTAAAAAGCGAAGAAAGAGTAAAGAAAAAGGGAACAGTTCACAAATTCTAAAATCAGCTACAATGAGAAATTGAGGGAGTAATAGCTACTTATCATGTTCGGAACAATATTTTTCATGGAGGTATTCAAATATTTTCATTCTTTGTTCCCAAGGAAAATCGGGAGTTTCAAAAATAAACTCCTTTTCAAACTTACTATAGTCGTCTGTAACAGATCTACCATTTTTAAGAACCCAGTTCCAAAAATCGGTTCTAGGATAAGGTGTTGCAATACTAAGGTGAACATAATCTAAATCGAGCTCGTCAATAAAATTCTCAGTTTCTTTCAACGTTTCCATTGTTTCCCCTGGTCCACCTATCATAAAGAAACCGCCAACCTCTATACCGATCTCCTTGGTCCATTTTACGACACGTCTAACCTGATCAAGCTTAATACCTTTCCTTAGAAGTTTCAAAACTTTTTCAGAACCTGATTCGATACCGTAATAGATTCTATAGCATCCTGCTTCATGCATCTTTTCCAAAAGTTCTTTGTCGACCTTATCTACCCTAGTTCCGTTCGTTAGTTCCCAGCCTATGTTAAGACCTCGATTTAGAATTTCATCACAAATCTCTAAGACTCTTTTTCGATTTAATGTAAACATGTCATCTAGGATACGGATCACTTGGACGTTATAAGTTTTAATTAGGTATTCTATTTCGTCTACAACATTTTTAGGGCTTCTGGCTCTAAACTTCTTGCCAAAAATTAGGTGAGAATTACAGAAAATGCAGTTGAATGGGCAACCTCTGCTAGTAAGAATTGCACCTTTATTATCGTTATAGGCTTCCATTGGTAAGAGGTCTCTAGCAGGTAATGGTAGACTATCAAGATCGTTTATCAAAGGTTTAGGATCTGTCTTGATAATTTTTTTGTTTCTCTTAAATATTAGTCCTTTGATGGTTGAAGGATCTCCGTTATTTTCTAGTGTTTTAATTAGTTCTAGCATTGTGTATTCTCCTTCACCATAGACCACGAAATCTGAATAATCTAGAAACTCCTGCGGCATAATACTAGCATGAGGACCGCCTACGACTCTTATTGTGGATGGTAAAAAACTTTTAACGTGTTTTAGAATGTTTACACATGTATTATATGTGATGGTTGTGGAACTTATTCCAACTATGTCTGGTTTTTCTTTTTCACAAATCTTCTCTAACTCCTCTAAGCTTTTTATTTCAACGTTCATATCTATTATTCTAACGGGGTGACCTTGACTTCTTAAAACAGCTGCAATGTAAGCTAAGCCTAATGGAGGAAAAAGACCTTTCTTTTCCTCTTCTACATGACTAGTGTATGGCGGGTATAGTAGGAAAACTTTCACTAGAAACACCAGTGATAGAAATGAAAAATAAAATAAAACTATAACGGATTTATATGAAGTATATTTAGAAAAGTAACTTTCGTAAAACATGGTGGATGTAATCTTATTTCCCTGTCGCTCCCTGTAAAACATTTATAATATCACTAAAGTTAAATTATAGATGTCAAGTCTCCACCAAGGAGGAAGGAATTATGTTAAAGGATTTTCAGATTTCTGAGGTTGGCGAGTCTCCAGAATATGTGAGAATAAGTCTTGCTGCTGCCATAACGTTGGGATTTTATCCTGGCCAGTTCTTTAGGGGTGCAAAACTTTACACTCTTAATCTTTTGTTAACTTATAATGATGGGTGTTTGGGTAAATGTGCTTATTGTGGTTTGTCAAAGTCTAGACATGTGGGTGGTTCATGGGTTGAGAAAAGTTTTATTCGTGTAGATTGGCCTATTGTTCCTCTAGAGGAAATTCTTAGAAGAATGGATGATGAAAGATGTTCGCATGTGGAGAGGGTTTGTATTTCAATGGTTACACATAAGAGAGCTAGAGAGGATACTTTAACTATAGTTAGGGCTCTACGTAGGAAGATAGATGCTATTTCTGCGTTAATAACGCCAACGATTGTAACAAAAGAATGGTTATATAATTTAAAAGAAGCTGGGGCTGATAAAATTGGCGTGGCCGTTGATGCAGCAACACCTGAACTTTTCGATAAGTTGAGAGGCAGAGGTGTTGGAGGTCCTCATAAGTGGGATCGTTATTGGAAAGTTGCTGAGGATTCCGTTGAGATTTTTGGTAGATATAATGTGGGTGTACATTTTATCGTTGGTCTAGGTGAAACCGAGGAGGAAATGGTGAAAGCTATTCAAAAGGCATACGATATGGGTGCTTTAACTCATCTTTTCTCGTTCTTCCCGGAGGAAGGTTCACTATTGGAAAGTCTTCCCCAGCCTCCAATAGGTAAGTATAGGAGAATTCAGCTGGCAAGATATTTGATAAACAAGGGCATTTCAAGATACGAAAATATGAAGTTTGATGAGAAGGGAAGAATCATAGATTTTGGAATAAGTGAAGAAGTTTACAATAAAGTGGTTGAAAGTGGTTTACCATTTATGACCTCTGGTTGTGCAAGTAAAAATAGAGAAAACGCATGTAACCGGCCTTTTTCAAATTGTACACCGTATCAAGCGTACATAGGTGAATTGAGAAACTTCCCCTTTGTACCAAATAAAAAGGACATATCAATTATAAAAAGACAGCTAAAGGATTATTCAGATGTTTCGGTAAAGGTATGGATTGTTGAAGAGGACAATATATAAATTGAAGCTATTTGTGGTTTTAGAAGCATGTTCGGAACTTTCAATCGTATATCATAACCTAAAATTCTATGGCAGCACAATGTTTATATAATTAAACAGCACGATATTTGTTATATTAGTTATTACTCCAATGCTTTGTTTAATATAGCAAGTTTCGGGTGTAATAGGTGAAAGAGACGATCCCGCCCGAAATTACGAAGTTTTTCGAAAATGTTAAAAATGCTGCTTTACTTATAAAGGGAGAACCTGGATCTGGAAAGACTATTTTTAGCTTGCAATACATTGCTAATCAAGCTAAAAAGGGATGTGGCATATATTTTTCTACAAGGGTTGATGTAAGTTCACTTTACAGCCAGTTTCCTTGGATAAAGGAAAGTATACCGCCTGAAAATATTGTTGATGCGACACAAAGTGTAGTACCGAAGAAGATGGAGGTGTCGCAGTTCATAGGGTTTTCATCTCTTCCTGAATTTCTTAAAGGACTTTACACGGTTATTGAGGAAAAAATATCTGCAAAATTTTCTCCGATTGTTGCAGTAGATAGTATTGATGCAGTTGCTTCCTTTGTAGGATTATCTGTAGAAGAAACATGTGCTAAAATTATTGATGTTGTAAAAAATACCGGAATTAGAACTCTTATTATAACTGAAAGAACGGAGAGAACCGCTCTAGACTATATTTGTGATGGGGTTTTGGCTTTTAAGAAAAAGTTTATTGATGAAAGATTGTTTAGGGAGTTGGTTATAGAGAAGCTTAGAGGTGTTGAAATAAAAAATCCAACCTACTATTTTACGTTACATGATGGAAAATTCAGGTTTTTTGATGAATTTAGACCAATCGAATTAACTACGTTTATTCACGAACCGCATCCTCCAGTAAAGGACGGAAAAGGAACAAAATTTTATGAAAAGAACATGTTTAGCACGGGTTCTAAAATAATAGATAAAATTGTAGGTGGGTACAAGAGAGGAAGTTTTGTTCTTCTTGAAGCTACTGGTGAAGTTCCTCCCGAATTCATTGTTGAAAATGTTGCTGGGGTTCCCGTAGAGAACTTTTTGATGCAGGATAGAGGCGTGGTTGTCGTACCTTGCAAGGGTCTCAGCCCGCTCTATTTCTTCGAGTTTTATGCTGCTTTGGTAGGCAGGGAGAAAGTTCAGAAAAACTGTAAAATCATTATCCCCAGTGAGGAAAAAGAAGATGAAAAACAGTTTCCATGGCTTGTTTATACAAGTTATCATGGAGACCACTTTGTAGATACCGTAAATAAGGTGATAAATGAATTTAAAAAAGAAAAAAAGGATAATATCTTGCTATTCTTATCTTTTGATAAAATAGAATCAGATTTCGGCCATCAAAATGCTGAAAAAATAGCTATGAAAATTATTTCTAGAGTAAAGTTTGAAAAAGATCTTTGTATTGGAGCGACTTTTCCAAGTACAAAAATAAACGTTAAATTAAGAGAAACAGCTGACTACTTTTTTAAAATTTTCAGTAAAAAAGGAAGAGCATTCATCTATGGTGTTTCTCCACCGACAGTAATTTATAATGCCAACATTGATTTTTCAGGGCCTCATCCGACACTTTATTTCACACCAATAACATAGCTGTGCTTCAAGTAGCTAGAATTTTAACAAAATAATTGCAATATTAACAAATTTTACAGATAAACATGTAAAAGGGGAGTTAAAACGGTTTCTATACCGTGTATTCCAATACTGGTAGAATTGTTTTGACATTTCCATCTTTCACGAGCCTAAAAGGCATACCATATACTTTTTCAAGACTCTCCGCAGTTAATTCTTCAGAAGAAATGGAACATATTACTTTTCCTTCTTTTACTAACACTATTTTATCTGAGAACATTATTGCCTCATTTGGGTCGTGAAGGGTCATAAGTACAGCTAATCTTTTTTCAACGGCAAGTTTCTTTATAATACTCAATACTTTCATCTTATTTACAATATCTAAATGTTTAGTTGGTTCATCAAGTAGCATTACTCTTGGATTCTGCATGAGAGCACGAGCTATAAGGACTAGTTGCCTTTCACCACCACTTATTTGAGTGTAAGGCCTTTCAGCCAGCTCTGCCTTCCCAAGTTTTTCAAGTATGTTCTTAGCAACTTTATAATCCTTTATTGAGGGGGCTGAAAACAAGTCTAAAAAGGGCGTTTTACCCATAACAACAACATCTATAACCCTATAGGGAAATGTAGTCTCATGTTCTTGAGGAACTCCGCTTATAACCTTAGCTATTTCGCGAGATGTTAGATCAAGAATATTTTTTCCATCAATGTAAATACAGCCAATTCTAGGTTTAAGCACCTTATATATACATCTAAGCAATGTAGTTTTACCTGAGCCATTTGGACCTAACAGCGTGACTACCTCTCCCAACTTAACCTCTAAATTCACACCTCGCAATACAAATTTACTATCATCATAGGCGAAATGTACATCTTTAACAACTATCAGCGCCATTCACCCCCTACTTTTCTAAGCAAATATATGAAGTACGGTGCTGCAACTAACGTTGTAACGATACTTATCGGTATTTCAAAAGAGAAAAGCGATCTACATAAATCATCAGTAAGCACGAGAATACTTGCGCCAAAAGCCGCGGATGCTGGTATTAAGTATTTGTTATCCGAACCCACTAGAGATCTCACTATATGAGGAACTATTAAACCAACCCATGCAACTATACCAGAAACAGAGATAACCGATGCACAGGCGAGTGTGGCTGAAATTAATACAAGCAATCTTTCACGATAAACATTAACTCCCATCAGTTTAGCTTCCTCGTCGCCCATAGATAATACATTCAATCTCCAACGGAGAAAGAAAAGTATTGTAAGACCCGTTACCGATCCTGGAGCAGCTAAAAGCAAATAGTCCCATGAAGCTTTATAAAACCCTCCCATGGTCCAAAATACTATTCCAGAAAGACGATAAGGATCAGAAATAAACTTTACTATTGAAAGCAATGCAGTAAATATAGCTGCAACTATAACACCAGCTAAAATAACGGTCACAGTTGAAAATCCACCACGTATTCGAGCAAGTGAACATGCGAGAATTACTGCCGAAAAACCGAAAATAAAAGCTAATATAGGAATCATATACGAAGAATAAGGCAATAAAAGCATGGCAAGCGCAGCTCCGAAAGCTGCACCTTGTGACAATCCTAAAATGTATGGTGAAACTAAGGGATTACGTAAAGTGGATTGAAGAGAAGCACCAGCCACCGATAAGGTAGCGCCAGCCAGCGCACACAGAAGAATTCGAGGCAATCTTATATTAAATAGAATGAATGATGCCGTTTCACCAAGAGAGAACGACTTAAACATAAGATGCAAAGGATATCTGCCAACACCTAGTGAGACAAGAATGACTGGAATAGGAGAAAAAAGTATGAGATAATAATTTCTCTTTGATAACATTAGTTATCACTACCTTGGTTTTAGGTTGTATTAGGGTACGTAGAGGTTGTAGATATCAACTAAGTCTGTGAAAAAGTTGTCAACGCCGTACATAACCTTGTATATTTCATTGCCTTCTTTCTCGACATCAAGATCACTGAAAAGTTCTGGATAAGCGATTTTAGCGATTTGCATAACATTAATAATGGCAGTTGCTGGATACCAGCCATAATAGCCAACAATTACATTGTATACTCGTCCTTCCTTTACGGCATCTAAATTCTGCCACTGTGGGTCATTTAAGATATCCTCTATGGTATAATTGCCTATTATCTTGTGAAGGCAATGAATTATGATGATGTCCGGGTTCCACATGATTAATTGCTCTATGTTCACTGGATACCAAACTGTTTGGAATCCCTTTGTAGCTACATTAATGACGCCTGCAGATTCCAAAGGATCAACGTGACCTAGGGTAATTAAAGGATCTCTGGCAAACGCTATGTAGCCGGTTTTTCTTTCATCTTCTGGTATATCAGAGGTAACATCAGTTACCTTAGAAAGTTCGCTTTCCAAGAAGTTTCGCAGATACTCTGCTTTATCCTCTTTATTCAGAACTTTGCCAATTAGCGTTATTGGTTCAAAAGAGAAATGACCATCGGGCGGAAGACTAATTCTTACACATACTACGGGTATGTCTGTTGTCTTTTGCAAGTCATCTGCTGCTTCCGGACTTCTAGCATCTGAAAAGATTACATCTGGCTCTAATGAAACCAACTCTTCAGTATTTACTCCAGCTCGAATATCTCCTAAGTCTGGTAGTTCTTGTAGTTGTGGATAAATCCTAGTCATTATGGGGTCTCTTTTATCAGCACTACATACACCTACTAGCATATCTCCAGCGTCAAGGGCAATTATGATTCTGGTAGCCTCTGGCCAGAGGCTAACAACCTTGCTTATTTTTCGTGGAACATATACTTCTCTGTCGGCTTGATCCACTATTTTAACTTGTCCTGATTGAGATAATAATATGTTGTAGTAGTAGAGCCCTCCAATTGCTACGGTAACAATTATTATAGATAAGATTGCAATAATCCAAACTTTTCTAGCAGCCATCACATTTCTCCCCTTTTAAACTAAAATACATATGATTATCTAGCTTACATCAACCTCCATGCCCATGTCTTTAACTATCCTCGTCGTAAGAGGGAGCATATTTTGAAATTGTAGTTTTCCTATATTTTTCACAACTACCTCTTGTGAATATCTGATTTCAAACCAGCTTCCTTGTCTAAGTCTGTGTACATGAGGTCCCAAATGTATAGCTCTATTTGCTCCTGCCATGATCCACAGTGGTAAGAGTCTAGGATCATTCATCATGCCTCCAAAGGATAAATCCACTTTTCTCAGTACAAGTCTTGCTACGGCACCTACTTTGGCAACTTCAATAGGTGATGCCATAGGATGGTTTTCCATTGGCGTGCCAGGTATAGGTCTAAAACCAGTTATTGGGAAGTGGCTTAGATTTTTGAATTTTTTAAGCCAGAAAATGTGGTTAACATAGTCTTCATAGCTACTGCCGAGGCCAACCATCATTACGCTTGTAAGTCCTAAGCCTACTTCATCTATTTCTTTTGCAAGCTTCTTTCGCGCCTCCATGCTGTCCCCAGGTTTAGTCTCAGTGAAAACTTTAGGATTAAAAGTTTCTAATGAGCTACAAACCTCTATAACTCCTAATTCTTTGAGCTTTAGTAGATCGTCTTTAGAAAGAGCTGGACCAACATTAACCCATATTTTTAGCTCGGGAGCAACAGATTTGACGGTCTTTACAGCTTCTATAACCTTATTTCCAGCACCATCCCATACTGTGCCTCCCCCTATTTCAACACATTTGACACCAGTTTCTGCGATAAGTTTAGCACCTGTCTCTATTTCTTCAAGAGTCAATGGTTCAGTAAAGGTATCACTTCTATTCTTTGCGGATCTTCCACAATACCTACATGGTGGATTTGTTGTGCATCGGGTTATTGTGCCTATGAATCCGTCAAACTTGAATTTGTTGTCTATTTCGTCACCTCTGACACTGGTAGCAACTTTAAACAGTTCTAAAGCTTTATCGTAGCTTGTTATCTTTTTGAGAAGAATAATTGCTTCATTAGGGGTTATCGGATCCCTGACTGCGTTTTTTAGGATTTCATCTACAGATAAACTGCTCATTTAACCCTCTCCTTAGTATTACTTTTTTGCAAAAAAGTAATACTAATCAGTAATAAAAATTTTTCGAATAGTAATACTAGCTATGTGAAGAAGGTGTTCATGCTAAGGAATTAGAATATCTACATCCCTAAATGATTAAAAACTTCAGAGTCAACATCTTCCGGTTTTTCTCGAAAAATAATTTATTTCACATTTGTAGTATTTGAGTCTTAGAAGCAGTTATTCGGAGTACATTCACATATCTTCTTATTTCTTGAAAACTACTTTAGAAGAAATTTGCTTGGAGACGAGAACTTTTAAGTTTTTTCCATATAATCTTCTAAAAGTGCTGCTAAAAGTAGAAAGCCTTTAATAAAATATTATGAATCTGATTATTGGTCTGGAATCTTCTCTGATGGATAAAGCTAGGTTGGTGTTCGAGTGTCTAGAAGCAGTAATGACGATGTGATAGAACGGTGTTTTCAAAGCGAGTCTTTCGAGTTGAGATTACTATTTAAGGAGGCATATAATCTACGTAGAAAGTATTTCCCGGACATTATTTATTTTTATGCACCTGGGATGGTTCATTTTGACACTTACTTTCATAAGGCTGTGAATCCGTTTAGATTTCCGGCTCTTTCTATAACTGGAAGAATGTGTCATCTTAATTGTGAGCATTGTAAAGGGAAACTTTTGGAAAATATGATTCCTATAAAGAATCCGGATGATTTGCTTAAAGTATGTCTTAAAATTAAGAAACATGGGGGCAAAGGCTGTCTTATTAGTGGAGGAAGCATTAAAGATGGAAGTGTACCTTTAATGAAGTTTATTCCCGCAATTAAACGTGTGAAAGAAGAGTTAGGTTTGAGGGTGGTTATTCATACAGGTCTTATCAGCCCTAAAATGGCAGAGGCTCTTGCGACAGTTGATGTTGATGGTGTCATGCTTGATATTATTGGTTCAAATGAAACTATTAGGAAAGTGTATCATCTCGATCGCAGTGTAGAAGATTTTGAATATTCTCTTATTCTTTTAGAGCAGAATGGAATACCTACTATTCCTCATATAGTTGTTGGACTACATTTTGGAAAGTTGAAAGGAGAAAAAGAAGCATTAAAAATTGTGGCGAGGCGTCGTATAGCGGCATTAGTTATAGTTGTGTTTATGCCCTTAAGAGGTACTCCGATGGAAAACATAGACCCTCCTTCACCTATTGTTGTTTCAAAGGTTATGTTAGCCGCAAGATTTTTAATGCCTAATACGCCATTGCTTCTTGGCTGTGCGTGTCCAAGAGGCCCGTATAAAGCTAGTGTAGATGTACTCAGTATTAGAGCGGGTGTAAATGGTATTGCTTATCCAAGCGAGGAAGCATATAATCTCGCCACTAAACTCGGTTTAAAAGTTAAAATTTATGATGAATGTTGCTCACTCCTGTGGAAAGAAATTACAAATTTAAAATAAGTGAGGGGATATCTTGAAGTCTAAATGGAGGTTTTTAGATACAGGTCCTCGTACCGCTGCAGAAAACATGGCACTAGACGATGTAATTCTGGAGTGTAAAGCAAGAAATTTGATTCCAGATACGATACGTCTTCTTAGATTTAAGCCTCCCGCGGTTCTGGTAGGTTATCATCAAAATGTTGAACATGAAATTAGATTGGATTATGTAAAGGAAAAAGGTATAGATGTTAACAGAAGAATTACTGGTGGAGGAGCTATATATTTTGATGAAACGTCTATTGGATGGGAAATAATAGCTTCAAAAAGTTCCATTCCTCCATACGATTCCATCGAAGAACTTTTTGAGATAATGTGTCGAGGAGTAGTTAAGGCGCTTAGGAATCTTGGTGTTAATGCTTCTTTCCGTCCAAAAAATGACATAGAAGTCAATGGTAGAAAGATATCAGGTACTGGTGGAACAGAACGTGAAAATGCCATTTTATTCCAAGGTACACTACTAGTAGACTTCGATGTAGAAACTATGATTAAAGCACTAAGAATACCAATCGTGAAACTCAAGGATAAAGAGTTAAATTCTGTAAAAGAAAGAGTTACGTGTCTTAAATGGGAATTAAACCGTGATGTAACTTATGAAGAGATTAAAAATGCAATAAAAGCTGGATTTGAAGAAGCATTTGAAATAGAGCTTGAAGATGGAAACCTTACGTTTCATGAAGAAAAATTCTTACGTGAAAGATTGCAGTATTTTAGGTCGGATGAATGGATTTTCTTAGATAGAAGGGTTCCAGGAGAACCAGCTTTAGTTCATGCTATAACAAAGAAGCCGGGGGGAATTATTCGAGTTTCTCTCGCTTTGGATAGGGAAGTAGGATTAATTAAGAGTGTTTTGATAACAGGTGACTTTTTTGTTTTCCCTCCACGAGCTATTTACGATCTTGAAGCAAGATTAAAATTTACACCGTGTGATGAAAAAGAGATTAAAAAAATTGTTTATGATTTCTTTAGAGAGAATGATATTCAGGTTCCAGGTATTTCTCCGGAAGATTTTGTGGAGATCATTTTGGAAGCTGTTGACAAGCTTTCATATGAGCAATTTGGTCTTAAGAGCGATGAGGTAAACCACATATATCCTATTACAAGAAGAGCAAAAGAGGTTATGCTTGGTAAATGTGAATATCTCCTTCTTCCATATTGTGCCAAGCTTGTTACATGTGAATATAGGAAAAAGGAAGGATGTTTGAAATGTGGTTTGTGTTCCATTGGCGAAGCTTACATACTAGCTGAGAAAGCAGGATTGAAGCCAATAACCATACAGAATTTTGAACATTTAATGAGCACGTTAAAAATGATGAAGGAACATGGTTCAGGAGGATTCATTGGATGCTGTTGCGAAGCATTTTATCAAAAACATCGTGATGAGCTCGAAGAGATGGGGGTGCCTGGATTAATTATTGATATTGATGATCGAACATGTTACGATCTTGGTAAACAAAAAGAAGCTTATAGAGGAGATTTTGAAACGCAAACAAGACTCAAAATAAATATACTCTCAAAACTTCTTACCTATCTTCAGAAAAAAAGGGAAGAGGCATATAGATGCGAACATTCGACGTTATAGTAGTCGGTGCAGGACCCTCAGGATTATCTACAGCATTAAAATGCGCTGAACAAGGCTATAACGTTTTAGTAATTGAAAGAGGAAAATATGGGAGATCGAAGCCTTGTGGTGGTATCCTTCCATTAGTGTGTCAAGACATCTTGGATTATGAATTTAGTTTAAGAATACCTTCAGATGTGTTAAGCTTCCCGCAATCCCTAGGATTATTTTATGTTCCTCCAAGTGGTAGGGAGAACGGTGGAGTTTTACGCAATTATAAACTTTTAAACATTAGTAGATCAATGTTTGATGCATGGCTTTGTTCGGTAGCCATAAAGAAAAAGATTCCAATACTTTTTAATACGGCGTTTCTCGAATTTAGGGAAGAAGAAAAAGATATCAAAGTTTTAGTTAAAGCTGGTAATGACATTCTAAAATTTAAAACTCGTTACTTAATAGGTGCTGATGGAGCTTTATCAAATGTGAGAAGACATATATTCTCTTTTTCTGATTTTGATATTGCGGGAATTTTGCAAGAGCATTGGGAAGCAAAAGGAGATTTTAGTGAGTATTTCTACATGTTTCTTCTTAGTAAGGATATTACACCTATCTATGGTTATGTTATTCCAAAAAACGATCTTTTCATTATAGGTATTGGTGTTCCAAGGGATAAAATAAGAAAGCTCCAAGAGTATCTTGAAAGGTTTAAGAAGGTATTAAGTGACGAGTTTAATTTTGTACCTATTTCACTAATAAAGAAGGAAGTCGGCTTTATACCACAGGGTACAATTGTAGAAGGGAAAGATAATGTTATTTTTGTTGGGGATGCAGGTGGATTTTGTAATCCTTTTTCTGGGGAAGGAATCAGATTAGCTATTGAAACTGGAATAGCTGCTTCTGGTGCCGTTTTACAAGCGGATACGAATGGTGAACCTTTGACAGTAGTGTATAGGCAAAATGTTGAAAGTATTGTAGATTTCATTTTAAATGTCCGTAAATTTATGCTAAATTTGAATAGTGATGAAACTAGAGAGGATTTTGTAAGATCAGAACTTTCTAGAAGTTCAATAACAGATCATTAAAACATTACTTTTATAATAATGAAAAATAGGGGTTAAAAATATCAATAAATTATGTTTAATGTTTTTTTCATGATATTTAGGAATGTTTATCTAAGCGAGTTTATAAATTTGGTAGAATAATGTTTTTGGACTATTGTGTATTGTTGCTTGTTCAGTTGGGGAATATTCTTTTTTGGAGTTTTGATACTCTTTCAAGTATTATTTGTCCTGCTAATTCCATGGCTTCTCTTGATTCTTTGGATATCCTTTTTATTTTTTCTTTTAGTTTTTCTTCTTTTGTTTTTCTTCTCCAGAACATTTTTATCACCACTATTAATGGTATATGTAAGATTTTTAAATTTTTCTATTTTGTCATTGTATTAATGTCAAAAAGATTTAAATATCCTACCCCTCTATATAACTTCTGGAGGAATGGAACTATGAAGAATCTAGAAGAGACTGTTGTTCAAATTCTCAAGGAATTAAAAATGACAGAGACACAAGCAAAAATTTACGTCTACCTTTGTAGAGCTGGGGAAGCTACAGCGGAGCAAATAGCTGAGGGAACAAAAATTTATCCAACTGCTGTAAGGGAAGCTTTAGTTGAAATGTACAATATGGGGGTTATAAAGAGGAAGAAAAAAGGAGGAATAGGCCTTCTTGGAAGAAGACCTTACATTTATTCGGCAGTCCCTCCGCTAGAATTGGTTAAGAAGCTTGCCAGCGAATTACAACAGAAACTCTCAAAACTTCTTATGTTACAGTTTCCTAAGAAAATGGAGTTAAAACCTCCTCTTTTGCCAGTGAAAATTACCATTGAATCTATGGAAAAAGAGTCTCAAGAGGAAAAAGAAGGAAAATAATAGTTTGGTAGACTTAGAAGAGCGAGAATTATAAATGAGATTATGTTAAAATGATGTAAAATTTATTAGTTTAAACAACTTCTACAGGTTTAAATAATCCCGTTTCTGGGATTTTGAAGGCTTTACTTAGCTCTCTGAGTGTTTTTAATATCTCATCGCTCATACAAAGCGGAGTACTCAGGTATTTGAATCCATGATCTGGAAATATTACTACAAAGACACCCGTGTCGACTTCCTTTGCTACTTGCATGGCTGCATACATGGCTGCTCCTGCAGACATGCCGACAAATAATCCTTCTTTTCTCATCAGTTCCCTGGCAGTTTTATAAGCTTGCTCGGTAGTAACCACTATTTTTCTGTCAAGTCGGGATTCATCATATATCTTAGGTACGATAGCTTCACTCATGTTTTTTAAACCTTGAATTTTGTGATTAGGCTCTGGTTCAACACCAATGATTTGAATTTTAGGATTTTTCTCTTTTAGGTATTTACCCGCACCCATTAGTGTGCCACTGGTACCCATGCCGGCAATGAAGTGAGTAATTTTTCCTTTTGTTTGTTTCCATATCTCTGGACCAGTGGTTTCGTAGTGTGCTCGTACATTATCAAGGTTATCAAATTGATTGGGCATAAAGTATTTAGGGTCTTTAGCCATTTCACGAGCTCTTTTTATCGCGCCATCCATACCCTCCTCTGGAGGTGTTAAGATAATATCCGCTCCTAGAGTTTTGAGAAGTATCATTCTCTCGATGCTTACACTTGCGGGCATGACGAATATACATTTGTATCCTTTTACAGCAGCAACCATTGCTAAGCCGATACCGGTGTTACCTGAAGTTGGTTCCAATATGATCTTGTCTTTCGTGAGTTCTCTGCGTTTTTCAGCATTTTCAATCATTTTTAGAGCTATACGATCTTTTACTGATCCCATCGGGTTATACCATTCAAGTTTGGCGTATATTGTTACATTTTTGTTGGGGTTTAGTTTTCTGATTTTCACGAGGGGAGTTTCTCCAACTAGGTCTAGAACACTTTCTGCTACTTTCACTTTGGCGTCCTCCCTGAATATATAACAATGATATATAACACAGTTATAAATCTTACGTATAATATGGCGATGTCAAGAACAGCAAAATGGAACAAAAATTGTAGCAAAAAACTTTAGGGGTTTAATAATTTTTCTAAAGGCACGTGTATCTTTTTGGGAACAAAAGGAAGTGAATGACGAGTTGTTTTCGGTGGATAGACTTTGCCTCTAGATGCGCGTTCTACGATTTCCTGTTTTGTAGGAGCTCGCCTAACAAAATAAGCTACAGCCTTACCTTGAGATATCAGATCTTCGGCACCCTTAATTGTATCAATATAACCTAGCTGAATTTCTTGGTCATTAATTAGATGTTTAATAATAATTTTTTGGAGATCGTAAGGATCATCGTTACCTGTAATAATGATGAAATCTTTGTTGCTGTTTGAGTGAATTAGTCCAAATGCAGCTTCCATATTTTTAACCATCTCAAATACAACATTTTTGTTGTTCTCGTAAATAAGCTCAACTTCCTTGATGTTTTCTAGAACCTTTATCAGATGATTTAATGATCCAATAATAAAGGGATACCACGTATATACCTTTACTTCAGGATTGTTTATGTAATCTAGAAGGATGCAGGGCATAACCTTAGCATTTAACTTTTTGAGGCCTGCCCACCTATGATGACCATCTAAAATGACATAGCCCTCTTTAGAAATTAAGGCTGCTTTCCAAAAAATGCCAGAACCGGTTACACTTTCGATAAATGCCTCTAATTCATTTGGATCGAGTTCCTCATGAGGTTTTAACAAATCTAAATTTAATAATTCAAAAGGAACGTCCAGTTCGGGTTTTTCCTCTTCGGGCTCGGTTCGAATTTCAACAAACTCGGGCATTGGCAATCACCCAAATCAAGTTACGCGAAAATAGCATTGGTAACATTTGTTGTCAATTGATATGATCACGAATAAAATGAGATTTTAGTATATTTAAATAAAACGTCCAAGCTGGCTTATGGCTCTTGACGGTAGTTTTTGAGCTTTTAATACGGAAACTTAGGCTAACATATGTTTTTATTTCGACTTTTTACTCTTTGTAGTTTTCTTTCCTTTTGATTTCCGTCCACATTTTCTAGGCATAAGTGATCACCAATGACATATAGGTACAATTTATCTTTTATTTTCTTTCTTACATGATTATTGGAAGGGTTATCTTGTTACAAAAATAGTAAGAAATCATTTATAGAGACAGGTAGCAGAAGTTGCTTTGAAATTGTTGCTGGAAATTTATGTATAGTTGCTGTATTTTGATGTAAATTCTTTTAGGAAATTTTTTACTTCGGTTTTAATTGATTTTAAGGGTTTGTTTCTAGAAAGGGCGTCAAGAATGAATGATGCTATTTTTCTCATTTCCTCTTCTTTCATTCCCATCATTGTAACTTCTTGAGTTCCAAGTCTAACAAGGGCGTCAACTATGATTCCAGCTTCTTCAAGTACATTATATATTTTTCTTCCTTCTTCAAGGGAGTCTGTTGGCAGGTAGACTTGGTGGCTTTCGGTAAAGCCTAGTTCAGCACATGCTACATTTAACCCGCCATTATATAATTCCTCAGCGAGAGTTTTGGCATTTTTAACTACTTGTTTAGCATAGTTGGGCCCGTATTTCTCGTATTCTTCAAGTGCTGCACCTAAGGCAGCTATTCTATGTAAATGAGGATTATCGACAAGTACAAGGGGAAAACCTAGAGCTTCCCAGAGTTTTTGTTCTTCTTTCTCGCCGATGCCTACAATGATGCCTCCTTGAGGCCCTGGGAAAGTTTTATGCGTGCTACCTAGAAGTATTTGCGCGCCTTCCCTTAAGGGGTCTTGAAATACTCCTCCAGCGATTAATCCTAGAACATGGCTTCCATCGTAAACTGTAGTTGCTCCAACTTCTTTAGCAGTTTCTGATAATTCTTTAACTGGATGTGGGAACAAAAATAAGCTTTGCCCAAATATTATAAGTTTTGGTTTTTCTTTTAAAATGAGTTTTTCAGCTTTTTCAACAGCAATATTCATTTTTTCTTTATCAAATGGAAAGTATACTGGTTTTCTTCCTAGTTTTTCCAGGTTTATAGGGTATCCGCCGTCGTCGGGTGATACTATCATAACTTTGTCGCCTATGTTTGTAAAGGCATATATGGCGGCTAGGACAGCTATATTTCCGCTTAAGGGTTCTATAAAAGCAAATTCGGATTTAAATATTTTTTGAGCCATTTTGCGGGTTTCTTCAACTATTGCATCACTATATTTGGTTCCACCATAAACGTTGTGTGGATTTACATACCTGTGAACTAAATCGGGGCATAATAGATGTCTAGAAGAAGGAGTCATTATGTTTTCACTTGGTATTAGGTTCAAGGTTTCTTTACGATAATTTGAATGTTTTTCAACCAGTTCAGCTATTTTTCCCATATTTTAATCCCCCGATATAAGGAAATAGCACTAATTGCATGTTCAATTTTTTGATTTTCCATAGAACACGGATATTTATTAGGTTTTGGATTGATTTTTAGCTTTCGGTATTTTAGTTTTGAAAAAAGCATTAAAAAGTCCTGGAAATGTTTGGGGAAAAAGTAGAGCAACTTTCATTATTTGGTGTCCGATTTTGTAGGCTACCATCTCATTTTCAGGTAAAATTGCCTTTAGATATTTTCCACCTTTAAACAGATATTGTTGCCCGGGTAAAAATCTTCCTTCTAGTATTGGAGATGCGAAAACTTCTGTAAGTCTGAGAATTAAACTTCTTAAGTAAATACTTCTAATTTTTCTAGCAAGTTTACGGGCTTTTAACAGGAGCCTCATGATTTGATAGCTCTTGTAATCATAATAGCCCTTTCTTATAAGTTGTTTTATGAAATCTTTATCGCTGGGATCTGCGTCAATGCCGAGTTTCATTAATTCTTCTTTTGTGATATTGATATATTTGGATTTGTGATCATAAATTATATCGAGAGCATCGTCAAGCATTCCTAAGGCTAAACCTAGAGTTTCGGCTAAGTCGTTAAGGTATTTTCCGAAGTCGAATTTTCCTAGTAGGAAGTAGAGTTTAAAAAAACAAACAGCTTTTTTGTAAAGAAGCTTTCTCATTTCCTTTGTGTTAAGAATTTTGCTTTTTCTTTTAATGTCTAGTACTGCGCTTTCATAAAGATCCCATACAACTTTTCGAATTCGGTCATCATAGTATTTGTATACGTTGTCTATGAATTGGTTTGCCCAGAGATGTCTTAGAGGAGAACCAGGTTTAAATTCATAAGTATTGTTGAAAGAGTCCATTACGACTTGTATCTCGTTTTCCAGAAATTCCTTACATTTTTCAATTGTCATCTTTGGATTGTCAAGGATATCGTCAACTTGTCTAATGTAAGCCCAAGCTAATGCCCATGTTTCGGAGCCGATTCTCTCAGGTACAAGTTGACTACCGTAGGTCATGAAATCCCTGTATCTAAGGTATTTGCGGGCTGTACTAACCTTGAACACGTATGAAGGGTTTTCAAAATAAATGTAGTATTCAATTATTTTGTTTGCAGTCGTCATTCAAACCAACCATACGTGCTCTATAAAATATCGGACAAAAATCCTATAAAAAATATCTTAGATATTAAAGGAAAATATAGAGTGATTTCCACTAGTTACTACATTAATGAAATCCATTCGATGGGCATAATGCCTATTTTTCGTTTGTGTCAAATTTAAATAGTTGGTCCAAAATTATCAAAAACTTTAGCATCATGAAGTCATAGTAAGACAAAACAACACCATCGTGGGCGGCGATCTTTTTATGTGAAAAAATGTTTAAAATTATAATTGATTTTTCGCCTTGCTCGCATTAGAGATGTTGTTTCTTTGAAATATTTTTTATGTGTATTTATTGTACTTTTATGTCGATAAATGTTTTATGAGCATAAAATTTAATAATGATTAGAGGCAATATTATATCGACTATCACTTAACATTACATTATAAGTTCGATAATAAACGAATTCAACCCTCCTGTGTGATTAAATTGGTTAGAACCCTCCACTTGGTAATTATGTATGTTTATGCAGACGAGGAAGACGTAAGAAACTTGACAGAGCATCTAGAGGATATTGCAACAATTAATGCACGATTTAATCTTGATTGGAAAAAGCTTAGAGAAATAGCTGAGCTTTTTGATGAACTCCAAACAATTATAGTTCGGAAATAACAGGATAAACTCACAACGTATGATCATGATATTTTCCTATCTTGCGGTATAAGTCTAAAATGCTATATCCTAAAATTTTGCTATCCTTCGTTATTTTTGGTTTTTTGGATTAGTTTGAACATATGAAAACTTTTATAAGTAATAATTTGTATGTTGTGTCACTTCGCCCTTTACAGCTATGTTTTTAGCTTGGAGGGGTGGAGTTAAATACACAAAAAAGAGGTAGTAAAGTTTGGAAACTAGTCCAGAATTTGTGAAAGTCTCAGATCTTTCTCCGCGCAGCCGTAGAGTAAATCTAAAAGTGAAAGTCGTCGGAAAAGGCGACGTTAGAGAAGTTACAAGTAGCAGAGATGGTAGCAGCCATAAAGTTGCAGAAGCAACAGTTGGCGACGAAACAGGGACAGTACTTATGACACTATGGGATAAACATATCGACGAGATATCTGTAGGTGACATTTTGAAAATAAGCAACGGATATGTTTCTCTTTTTAGAGGAACAATGCGTCTTAACATTGGTAGATATGGTACCTTCGAAAAAGTTGAAGAGGAAGAAGATTTAGAAGTGAACGAAGAAAACAATGTAAGCTTGAGAGAATATTCTCAACCAAGAAGGCGATCATTTGGCGACAGAGGTAGAGGTGGCGGTAAATCTTATGGTGGCGGCTGGAAAAGAGAAAGACAGGAAGGAAAAAGAAGAAGGTAACTTCTTTTAAGCGAGTTTATAGCGGGTTTAAATTATGCAAAAATCTATTGATACGAAGATCTCGCAATTAACACCAAAATCCAAGAACGTAAATCTTAAAGTTAAAGTACTGGAGAAAAGTGAAGCTAGGGAATTCTATTCTCAAAGTTCCAGGGAACGTTTAAGAGTGTGTGATGCAACCATTGGTGATGAAAGCGGAATTATAAAAATAACGCTTTGGAATGAACAGGTTGATGACATTAATGTTGGCGATATTGTAAAGATTACGAATGCTTATACGGTAATTTTTAAAGGACATATGAAGCTTCAAATAGGGAAATACGGCAGTTATCAAATAATTCCTGATGAAATCGGAGAAATTAACCTTAGTAATGATATGTCAGAGATTGCATACGAAAGTGAATAATATAATATGTGAAATGAGAGGAGACTCCCCTTTAAATCTATTTTATTTTAGCTAATTTTTTAGTTTTTAGAAAATTTTCGACTTCCTTTTTAGTTGGAGTACTTCTTGCTCCTATTCTAGATATTGTTAAGGCTGCTACCGCGTTCCCAAAGATACCTGCCTTTAGTATATCTTTTGTTTCTACATATTTTACAAGGAACCCGGCATTAAAAGCGTCCCCTGCTCCAATAACGTCGACAACTTGAACATTAAAGGCAGGAATATGAACTCTTGTTTCTCCTTTTTCGATTAAACACCCTTTTTCTCCAAGTTTTAAAACAATAATTTTTGGACCTAGATTCTTAATTTCTTTAAGGGCATGTTCTATATTTTTTGTGTTTGTAATTTCTTGAATTTCTTGTTCGTTGCAGAAAAATATATCTACTTTTTCCAGAATCTTTTTAATTGTTTTAGTTGGTGTTTCGCTGTGAAAACCTGTATCGAAAGCTGTTAAAATATTGTTTTTAAGTGCTAAACTTAAAGCTTTTACGGCAGTCATCCTTGGGGATTCGTCGAGCAGGGTGTACGCTGAAATATGTAGAACATCACTGCTGATTATTGTTTCTTCTTTTACATCATCTGGTTTTAAATTTCTATTTGCACCCCTGTATCCTATAACTGTCCTTTTTCCGCTACTTGAAATAAAAAATATCATAATTCCTGTTTTTTCTTTTTCATCTATAGCTAGGGATTCTATATTTACTTTATTTTTAATAAATTCGTTTTTTAAGAAATTGCCAAGCATATCATTTCCGATTTTTCCTATGAACCGTGTTTTTGCTCCAAGTCTTGCAGCAGCGATAGCTGTATTTGCTGCCGACCCTCCACCGTGCAATCCTATATTTTTGGCTATAATCTTCGTACTTTTTGTTGGAAAATTACCTATTTTCACTACTATATCTATATTTACATCTCCCAAAACGGTTATTTTAATCGTAGAACCTCCTTAAAGATCGATTTTCAAATATTTGGGAACTCGTAATTCTATTGAAGTTTAATGTTATTATTGTTGATGTTTAATGTATTAATTTCATTGTAAAGTTCAATGTTATGAGGACAGTACTGGTTATTTTTTATGCAATGATATTCTGCTTGAATTAAAGTAAGACAAATAGATTATTTCGTTTTTATTTGTTTTTTTGTTTTTAGATGTTAATATTTTGGGAATTGGCGGAGTTTCCTCTTTTGGTTAGTTGTAAATCTTTATAAGGAACAAGAATGCAAGTTATATGCTAAGCAACTATAAGGAGCGGTTATTTTGAAGAGATTTTTATTTAAAGTTTGCATGGCTGGTGAAGGTGGAGTTGGAAAAACAAGCTTAATTATAAGATTTTGTCAAAATAAATTCACTGAGGACTATAAACCAACTTTAGGTGCCGATTTTGCTGTTAAAAAAGTAAAAATAGACGATACCGAAGTTACTCTTCAGATATGGGATCTTTCTGGTCAGGAAAGGTTTGAAATTATGAGAAAATATTATTTTAAAGGAGCTTCTGCAGGAATATTGGTTTTCGATGTTACTCGTCCAGAGACTTTCCTTTTAGTTAATAGGTGGATTAAAGCTTTCTATAAACATAGTGGTGGTGGATTTCTGGTCCTTGTAGGTAATAAAGTAGACTTAAATGAGAAAAGATTAGTTCCGGCTCAAGCAGGAGAAATGATTACGAAATGGCTTAACATACCCTATTTCGAGACTAGTGCAAAAACTGGAGAAAATGTTTTTGATGTATTTACTTTTGTTGCCGAGAAGCTTGTTGAGAGAGTTTGACAAGTTTTTTTGCAACTTCTATTCCTATATTTAAGGCTTTTATGTCTGCTTCCCAGAATTTCTCTGGAAAAACCTCTTTGATTGTTTTTTCTATTGCTTCTTTATTGATTATTTGGGTTATTTGAATTAAGGCTCCTAACATAACTATGTTTGCAACCCCTTTTATTTTTAGATTTTCAGATGCTAACTTTGTTGCTGGAATACCATAAACAATGATTCCATCTTTTTTGGGCTCTTTTAGGAGACTGGAATCGTATATTAATGTGCCACCCGGCTTTAATTTATTTATGTAATTTTTTAGTGATTGTTTGGACATTACAACTAATATGTCAGGGTTTGTGACGTGAGGGTATATTATTTCTTCGTCGCTAATTACTACTTCGCTTCTTGCTGATCCGCCTCTAGCTTCGGGTCCATAGCTTTGTGATTGTGCGACATATTTTTTGCCGTGAATTGCAACTGCTCTGGCTAAAATTATTCCAGCAGTAATCATTCCTTGACCGCCTAATCCAGCTAAGATTATTTCTATACGACTCATTTTTGACACCCTAATATCTTATTTCTAGTTCAATCCATGCCAGTCCGGGTTTTTCTGGTTCTTTAAATCTTTTTTGTGATACAAGTATTAGTTCTTTGTAGGTTTCTGTGTATTCTGGTAATTCTCGGTCTATGAACTCTCCTATTATTAGTTTTCCTCTGATTTCTTCTCTACTTAATCCTTGAGCATCTTTCACACTTATTTCTCTTTCTTTGAAAAATCTAATTAATTCTTGTGAGGTTTCCATTTTATTTCTTCGTCCAAAATTGGTTGGACATGGCGATATTACCTCTATGAAGCAGAATCCTTTCTTTTTCATGGCTTTCTTTATGCTGCGAACTAGGCTAAATATTTCTCTAACGGTCCATCTGGCTACGTAGGATGCTCCTGCTGCTACTGCAAGCTCGCATAGGTCAAAGAAGCCTTCTATGTTTCCATAGGGTGATGTATATGTCCATGCGCCTTTTGGTGTCGTAGGTGAGAATTGTCCTCCTGTTAGAGCGTAATTTAGATTATTTACGCAAATTACTTTTATGTCTATGTTTCTCCTAGCTGCATGAACAAAGTGACTTATGCCTATTGCTCCAGTATCTCCATCTCCTGTAAATACTATTACATTAAGTTCTGGGTTGGCTAGTTTTATTCCTGTGGCATAAGCTATTGCACGTCCATGTGTTGCATGGAGTGAATCTACTTTTATGTATCCTGGTATACGCCCTGCACATCCAATACCAGAAACCATAACTGTTTTTTTAAAATCTATTTTTAGCTGGTCGAGCGCAGTTATTGTGGCATTTATTATCATGCCTACTCCACATCCTGGACAGAAAATCGTCGGTAACCTGTCTTCTCTGAGATATTTTCTTACTGGGCTGATTTTCATTTCATTATCCTCCTAATTTGTTTAAGAATTTCTTGAGGTAAAAATGGCTCTCCACCTACTTTTGAATAAAATTCTACTTCTGCTTTGCCTTCAGTTGCTTCTTTGACCAAGTGTACTACTTGTCCCATGTTTTGTTCTAAAACAAGCATCTTACTCACAGTTTCGGCTATTTTTTTGACTGTTTTTTCTGGAAATGGCCAAATAGTAGTTAACTTTAGAAAACCAACATTATATCCTTGTTTCCGAGCTTCAATACATGATTGTAGTGCCGCCCTTGCTGAACTTCCATAAGAAATAAGCACTAGCTCAGCATCCTCTATGTATTTTGTATCCCATGACACAATCTTATCTGCATTTTTTCTGATTTTTGCTGTTATTCGCTCAATTAGTTTTCTATAATTCTCTGGATCATCCGTTGGGTAACCATGCTCGTCATGACTTAATCCTGTATAGTGTACTCTATATCCTTCACCTAGAACAGCCATTGGCGGAACCAGAGTTTCATCAGCTTTGAATGGAATAAATTCTTCAGGAGGTGTTTTTGGACGTTTTCTTTCAATTATCTCAATTTCTTCAGGATTAGGGATTGTAACTACTTCTCTTAGGTGTGCAAGTATGGCATCGCTTAGTACGATTACTGGGGTTCGATATTCCTCAGCGAGGTTAAACGCCTTTATTGTTAAATCCAAGCATTCTTGGACAGACCATGGAGCCAAAGCTATTACTTCTCCATCTCCGTGATGTCCCCATCTTGTTTGCATAATATCTGCTTGCGATGCTTTTGTTGGTAGTCCTGTGCTTGGTCCTCCCCTCATCACGTTAACTATCACGATTGGTACTTCGCACATTATTGCTAGTCCGATGTTTTCTTGCATTAGACTGAAACCTGGCCCGGAAGTTGCTGTCATAGCTTTCAGTCCTGTTAGGGATGCTCCGATTGCTGCTGCTATGCTACCTAATTCGTCTTCCATTTGTATGAATACTCCGCCTATCAATGGTAGTTTTTTAGCCATGCTCTCCATTATTTCTGATGAAGGAGTTATCGGGTAACCGGCAAAAAACCTACATCCAGCTAAGATAGCGCCTTCCACGATTGCATCATTTCCTTGAAGAAAATCGATTTTCCTTTTTTGATTATTCACTTTTAATCCTTCCCATATTTCATGTAGGCTTCCTATAAATTAAATTTATTGAAAAACAAGGCAAATTATTTTTTTAGAAAAATAAAGTTTCCAGCAAAAATATTTTTGAATTAATACTAAGAATGTTATGTCTTTTATAAAACTTCACATAATAAAAGTTAATATTCAAAAATATTTCACAAATCTCGGATAGGATAAAAAATTTAATGTTCATAGGGATAGGGATTAATTTCATACTATCTTCTGGTTGCTTTCTTTAATTAAAATAATTAATTGGTTACACACGTTAATAATGAGATTAAGAACGATGTTTAAAAGATGATATTCATCGGAGCGACATAACTTCTTGTTTTTGCTGCAAGTGTTTGTAGAATTTGAAGGCTAAAATATATAAGCTAGATTTTTAAATCCTAGTTGGAAGAGCTAAAAGTATTGCGGCGGCTGTGTGAGGGATAAACTTGACGATTGAAAGGAAAATGTTGAAAGTTACCGATAAATATACTGGTGAAATTATCGCTGAAATCAACATGGATTCTATAGAAGATTTTCGGAGAAAAATTAAGAAGGCTCGAGATGAACAAGAAAATATTTCGAATAAGAGTTTTGAAGAGCGTATAGATTTTTTCAGAACTCTTGGAAAGTTAATACGTAGGAAGAGTAGAGAAGTTTTGGAAATTTTAGCTAGAGAGGGAGGAATTCCATTAAAATATGGAAGAATCGTGTTAAGAACAATTACACAAGCTATGCTAGTTATAGATTATTATGCAGATATGATTCGTGAGAAGGATGTTGAGAGTTTTAAGGGTAGAGGTAAAATTATATATGAACCCGTGGGTGTCGTTGGGGGCATAACTCCTAGAAACGCTCCTCTTTTCCTTCCAAGTTATATAATGGGTACATCTCTGATATCTGGAAATAGTGTTGTTCTTAAGCCTTCAACAAAAACTCCGCTGGTTGCTCTTAAGCTTAGAGAATTTGTTAAAGAAGTTGATGATTCGATACCTATTGAAGTTGGTATTTTAAGTGGAATAGAAGCTGCTAGGGAATTTGTTTCAAATCCTCTTATTGATGCCATTGTTTTGTACGGTAGCACGACAACTGGTAAAGATCTACTTATACAGTTTGGTAAATATTTAGATTCTACAAAAACTAGTTTTTATGGAGCGGTTTTCATTAGTGGTAAGTTAAAGAAAATTGTTTTGGAAATGGCTGGAAACGATGCTGGAATTGTTATGTCTGATGTAGACGTTGAAGACGTTGCTAAGAAAATTGTTAGAGGAGCATTTACTAATGCTGGACAGCAATGTATCTCGTTTAAAAGAATTATTGTTCATGAGGATATTTCGGACCAATTCATAGAAGTACTTAAAGATGAAGTTAGCAAGTTGGTGGTTGGTAATCCTCTTAATGAAAATACTGATATTGGTCCAATTGGTTCTGAAACTGCACTTAATATAATTGATTTTATGGTTAAGGATGCTGAAAAGCGTGGAGGAGAAAAAATAATTGAGGGGAAAAGAGAAGATCCTTTCTTTACTCCTACTCTTATAAAGTTTGATAAAAGTCTTATCTTAGGAAAAAGTGAAGAGAAAAGGCCGTTTTTGTGGCGTGAGGAAGCATTTGGACCTGTTAGAAGCATTGTTGAATTTTCAACTATGGAGGAAGCTATTAAACTTGCAAATGATTGCAAATATGGGTTGAGGGCAGGTGTTTATTCCGGTGATATGGATGTTGCTATGAAAATGGCCAGACAATTAGAGGTTAGTTCAGTGATAATTAATGAGGATCCGCAGTATTTTGATGTTAGTATGATGTTTGGTGGAGTTAAAGATTCGGGAATTGGTGGAGCTGAATATATGGTTTTACATCTCACAAACAAAAAATATGTTCACATAGCTTAAATTAGGTGTTTGAATTGAATGAAGACGTAATGAGACCTGTTGTTGAGGAATTAGAAAGTATTGTTGGATCTGAAAATGTTAGTTCAAGTAAAATAATAAGGTTGAGTTATAGTGAAGATGCCTCGCCTTTCCATGCTAGGATACCTGGTTTAATTGTTCGTCCAACGGAAACTTTAGAGGTTTCTCAAATATTGAGATTAGCTAATGAATACTTGGTACCAGTGGTTCCAGCTGGGGGTCGAAGCGGTATTTGTGGGGCATGTTTACCTCGTGTACCTAATGCCATTGTTTTAGATCTTACACGAATGGATAACATTGTTGAAATTGACGAAGATTCTCAAACTGTTACCGTTCAGGCTGGTTTAAGGTGGGCTGAACTCATCTACAAATTGAGTAAATTGGGTTATAAGGTTGGATTTAGAGGGCCTTTTGGTGGTAATGCCGGTACAGTTGGTGGATCATTATCTTCTAACAGTGTTGGTTGTGGTAGCGCTAAATGGGGTAGTAGTGGTGACAGTGTGGTTAGTTTGGAAGTTGTCTTACCAACTGGAGAAATCTTAAGGACTGGAAGTGGATGGAATCCTTTAGCTAAAAAATTTGCTAGGTATGCTACGTTCAATGATCTTACAGGTCTCTTTATAGGTGATCATGGAATTTTAGGTGTAAAAACCGAAGCTACTCTTAAGATTTATCCGCTTCCTGAAGGCAAAGTGTTCGGTGATTTTGGTTTTAATAGTATTGAGGCAGCTTCGAAAGCTATGTATGAAATACAGAAAAAGAAACTTGCTGAGGAACTTGTTTTAATGGCCGATAGACATACTGTTTCAAGTTATGCTCCTCAGTTAGCAGAGAAATATCCGGAAGTTGAATCTGTTCTTGCTGTTATTATAGAGGAAGCTAGTGAAGAAATTGCTGAAGCTAAGAAGAAACTCTTGGAAAAAATTGTTCGGGAACATGGCGGATTCTTTATTGGAACTTTCTTCTCTAGACTTCATTGGAGCGAAATGTTTAACGTTGTTCAGCCATTATTTGAAGAGGGATACTGGTACAATACATGCCATTTAAGACCTATTACGATGTTCCCTGAACTAATTAGGAAAGCTCATGAAATTTTCAAAAAACATGGAGTTGATAAGAACCCAGAGATAACGTGGGTTGCAAGCGGTCTTGGTATTGATAGATGCCATTGTACTGGTTGGATAACGCTCTTTCTAAAGAACCCAGAGAAAAAACATATTTTGGAAAAAGTCTGGTCTGATCTTCGTAAAGTGATCATTGAAACTGGTGGCGTGCCGTATTGGACTGGTCTTCTCTGGGAAGAATATGTTTTGCCTCGTGTCCACTACGGTTTCTTTGATCTTTTGAAAAAGATAAAGCGAACATTGGACCCAAATAATATTCTTCACCCATTAGTGTTTGGGTTATAGAGGGAGGTAAAATGGCGAAAGTAGAGTTTTCCAATGTTAAAAAGTTTGAGAATTTTTTGTATCTTTGTGGAAAATGCGGTGATTGTAGTTTAGCGGTTAAAATTGCTACTTCCAAGTCGCCTCTTTCGCATCCCTGCGCAGTTAAAAATGTGCTCGGCTATGAAGCTTATGATGCTCGTGGTAGGTTGATTATTCTCAAAAATCTTTTGAGCGACAAATTGGAGGTAAACGAAGAAGTTTTGGATTGGGCTTATACATGTACTACTTGTGGAGCTTGTAGAGAAACGTGCCTAGCAGTTGAAGGTGGAATAGATACACCTTCTATAATGGAAGCTTTAAGACGTGACTTAGTTTCTCAAGGTTTTAGGTTTGAGAAACATCTTTCGATTTTGGAGAACATTAAGAACCTTGATAATCCTTATGGGGAACCTAAAGAAGAAAGGCTAAGTTTTCTTGGAGAAGAACTTTCAAATATTCCAGAAAAAGCAGATATTGTGTATTTCATCGGTTGTACATCATCTTATAGAACTAAAGAAATAGCTTTGGCTGCGATTAAATTTTTAAAGCAATTTAAAAAAGAATTTGCAGTATTGAGAGATGAGACATGTTGTGGATCAATACTATTAAGATATGGTTATGTTAATGAAGCTAAAGAACAAGCAGAAAGACTTGTTAAGAAACTCAATGAAATGAATGTTAAAACTGTTATTTTCACTTGTCCCGGTTGTTATAGGACCTTTAAGAAGGATTATCCTGAAATTCTCGGTAGAGACCTGGGATTTGAAACCCTTCATTTAGTTGAGTTCTTGGACACTTATCTAAAGGATAAAAATATCGTATTTGAAGCAAAAAATGATGAAATAGTTACTTATCACGATCCATGTCATCTAGGTAGGCATTTAGATGTGTATGAAGCTCCTAGAAACATTATAAAGCGAATTAAAGATATTAAACTTATTGAAATGGAAACTATAAAGAATTTTGCTCATTGTTGTGGCGCTGGGGGCGGTGTTAAAAGCACATTTCCAGATCTTGCGTTGAAAGTTGCTAGAAATAGAATCGATGAAGCTTTAGAAGTTAATGCGAGTATTCTTTTGTCTGCTTGTCCGTTCTGCAAGTTAAATTTGAAACAGGCAGCAGATAATGGGTTAAAGGTTTTAGATATTGCAGAATTCTTAGTTGAAACCCAAGTTCATGAAGTTGTTGAAGTCGCTCCTAAAACTGTGGAAGTTGTTGAGATAAGTCCTGGTAAAAGACTTATGGATTATTTAAATGGACATGTTGAAATATTTAAGGGGCTAAGGGTGGGCTGTAAGTTTAATTATGAAATTGTTGATTGGAAAACTCAAGAACCTAAATTGAAATTTTATGTGATGGTGCTTGAGAGTGGAGAACGTCCTAAAATTAAGATTTCTATGGGTGCTGCGGATAATCCGGATGTAACTATTATTATTTCTGAGCCAGCGGCTGAAAAACTTGTTAAATGTGAAGAAAGAAGTGAATATGCGGAGGCTTTTGGAAACTTTTTCAACGAGCCGACAGAAGAAGAGTTTATTGATGTAATTCTTCATAGAAGCACAAAAGAGCTTATGAGAATGGGTTATGGAGAATTTGCCAGAGAGGCTGGATTAATCTAGATATGCAAACAACCTTTACAACACTTTTTGATCAAAAAGCTTATAGAAACTTTATCTAGTAGTTATTGTATAATGCAAAGTAAATAAAAATAAAAGAATATATATGCGACTTGTATTGATGTTTTGGGGAGTTTGTAATGTCGAGGGTATATTTTGCTGATATTAGAAGCGGTTTTGGATATAGTTTACTTGATAAATTGGAGCTTTTAATGAACAAGCTAAATTTGGAAAATAAAATCGACAAAGGCGATGTTGTTGGAGTGAAAACTCATTTCGGAAGCTTGGGAACAACTAGGCATCTTCGACCGATGTATATTAGAATGATTGTTGATAAAGTTAAGGAACTTGGCGGCAGGCCTGTTGTTGTTGAGACTTGTGGACATGGTTATGGTGGTGGCATTTGGGGTGCTAGATCTACAGCTACAGGATATTTAGATGTTGCTGCGATGAATGGTTTTACTCCGCAGTCTCTAGGTGCCAATATTCTTATTTTGGATGGTCAATGGGGTCTTGATTTCTTTACTTTTGAAATTAAAGGTAATAGATTGTCAAAAGTCTATTTACCTAATGGTCTGAGGGGTATAGATTTTATGATTGTTGCCAGTCATTTTAAGGGTCATGATATGGCAGGATTTGGTGGCGCGTTGAAAAATATGGGTGTTGGGCTTGTTGCTAAACCTAGTAAGGGATTAATTCATATAGATGGAGAAATCAAGCTTGAAGAGCGTGAGGATGCTAAGTGTACTGGTTGTGCTCGATGTATGGAGATTTGTCCTGTTAAAGCTATTACAATAGTTAATAATAAACCTGTTATAGATTTTGAGAAATGCATTTTCTGTGGCTTTTGCTATTCTGGGCTTATATGCGAACCTAGGGTTCTTAGACCTAAGTGGACTAGCAACGAAGAAGGTACAATTAGATTTGTTGATAATGCTCTTGGGGTTATAAACTATCTTGGTAAGGATAATTTTGCTTATATTAACTTTGTAATCGATGTCACACCATCCTGTGACTGTGCACCTTTTAGTGATCAAATTATAGTACCTGATCAAGGAATTTTAGCATCCTTCGACCCCGTTGCTATAGATAAAGCATCGTATGATCTTGTTAACCAGGCTCCAGGTATTCCTGGAAGCTTAGTTGAAGAGAAAGATGCTATGACCCCGGGAATTGATAAGTTCTCTAAAATATTTGGTCATAATTCCGCGGTTCTACAATTAGAAGTTGCAGAAAAGCTAGGTTTAGGAAGCAGAGAATATGCTTTGGAATGGGTAATTCCAGAAGCACAGAAAAAGAAGATAGAAGAAACGTAGAACCCATTTCTAATTTTTATTTACCTATGGGGCAAACTTTAATACACATACCACAAATTTCTGCTCCAATGTTTGGTAATCTGCTAATCTTTTTTAGTCTAGTATAGCATTTTTCAGCATCAAATGCATCTTCTCTTCTTGCTGGATATTCTTCGAAGTTTGAGGGTTTAAGTGCTCCAGATGGACAAGCTTCTATACATTTAGTGCAATTTCCACATTGATTTTTGATCGGTTTTCCAGGTTTTAGAAGTATATCTGTTAGAATTGTTGCAAGACGTATTCTGGGGCCATATTTGGGTGTGATTAGAAGTAGATTTTTTCCTATCCAGCCGAGTCCTGCAGCTCTTGCAAATGCTTTATGTGGAGCATGTCCCATGAGGCTGTTTCTGTCTACTATCATGGAAGCGGGTATGGGTTGAGCTTTGTATCCGTATTCGGTTATTTTTTCGGAAATTTGAAAGGTTAATTGGTCTAGGAGTATATTTGCTGTTTTATAAGCATGGGCATATAGCTCTCCTGGACTTTCTCTGGTTATTAGTTCAAAGACATTTCTAGGTAATGAAACTGCTACTGATATGGCGTATTTAAAGTTTTTAAATAGGTCTGGTGGATGTGTTTTGAGTTTTTCCAATAATTTTAAGTCTGCTACGCCTGCGAGAGCAGCTCCAAGTGAGAGAGCTAATTCTAGTATTTCATTTGTGTAATCTTTGTTCATATTGTGTAACCATCCTTTGGAAAGAGAAATTTGTTAAATTTTATTTTTTAGGCTTTTAGCTCTATGAGGATAGGTTGATAAAGGAATTACAGATATATCTGGTTTGGATGATGAGAGGACTACCGACTGTGATCTATGTGATGAGCCCTGGCTTTCCTGACCCCTTTAATTTCTCGTGACTATACGATTCTTATTTCTGTTTCTCTTAGTATTCTTCGTTCTTCTGGTTTTATTTTTGCTACTACTTCGATGTATGGATCTAGGTTTGATGCTTTGAGTTTTTTCTGTAGTAGTTCTTGTATTTGGAATATGCCGCTGCTGTTGCTCATATGTACTTCTATTCTTACTGGTTTTTCCTTTCCCTTTTTTATTTCTACGTAATCTATTGCTAATGCTGATATGCTGTGTATGCTTACTTCTCCGAGTGCGAAAGGTATTCTTGCTCTCCCTTTTGCCATGTCTGTTGCATCTGCAACTCCAATTATTCCTGCTTCCACTGTTAATGCCACTACATCTTTATCATGTGCATAAATTGCATGAAGTGTATTTGCTAAGATTTGGATTCGTTTTCTAATGTTTTCACCGTATATTTCTTTTAGTATTCTTTCGATTATTGGTTTTGCTATCCATAAAGAAAACTGATAGTGGCGTTCTCTATGTATTATATGTCCCAAGTCATGAAGATAGGCTGCTAATAATACTGTTACTCTTGCGTCATCTATGTCGCCGCTTTTCTCTTTTACCGTGTTTGGTTGTATATCAGCCTCGTACAGGAGATCTAGGATTTTTAAAGCATTTAGACTTGTGATTATGCTATGGGTTTTGCCGTGATCATTGTATCTCAATCTTCCTACTGCTGCTATGTTTACTGCTTCAAGTAAAGCATTTACCTCTCCATCATTCAATAGAATTTCTAGAGCCTTTCTGCATTTTTCACTTTTTGATACGTGCTCTTTGAGTTTTTCAATTAAAATTTCTTGAACTGTCGGTCTATGATGTTTATTGGTTGTTTTTCCTTCCTCCATTTTAAATCACCTTCTTTAATGAGGTTTAATGTACCAATTGCCAAAATTGTTGATGTTGAATTAGAGGTGGAAAGAGTTTTAATATTTGTCTTGACAAATGTTAGTTATAATGGAGGAGTATGGGTTGGAAGCTTCTATACGTAAATTAATGGAAGAGGCTGAAGAATACCTTGGAAAGAGAAATTATTCGAAAGCAGCATATAAATATCTTGAAATTGCCGGGTTATTTGAGAAAGAAGGAAAGTTAAAGGATGCGGAACGTTATCTTCGCCTTGCTGTTGACAATTTTATTGTAGCTGCAAATGAAGCTAGACGAACTAAGTCTTTTAGAAAAGCAGCTGAAAATTCTCTTATGGCCTTAGAGGTTTATAAAAAACTGAATATCTTGGACAAAAAGGATTCTTTAATTTTAGATATAGCTTCTGATCTCGCAAACGCTGCCAGTGAATACTTAATGTGGCAAGAAGTTAGAGGAGCTGCCACTTGTATTGTTCTCTCAAGTTTAATTTACTTTGCTACTGGTAAGATTAACGATGCCAAAAACATTATTGAAAATTTCAAAACGAAAATTTCTGCTGAGGACTTTGAAGCTACTAGGATACTAAGTGTTGCATCTCTCATTCAAAAGGTTGTGACTAGTTCGGATATTTCAAAATACTCTGAACTTGAAGGCCTAGTGAATTCTAGACTTAAGCCGATGCTTCCACTCATTAAGGGTAATGTATTTTCAAAATTGGTCGATGAAGCGGTTCAAACTATCAGTAAGAAAGTTAGAAAGGAAATTAAGTTTCCAAAGATAGTTCCTATGCTTCACGTTCCATTTGATATAACTTTTGGAAAACCATTTGTTATAAATTTGAAACTAAAAAACAATGGTGAGGGAGAAGCTAGGAATATAAAAATTTCATTTAGTATGCCAGAAAAAGTGGAAATTCTAAAGGGAGAGACAAAAGTTAAAATAGATACTCTTCCTGCTGGTAAGGACGTTGATTTAAAATTGACGTTGAGAGTTCCAGATGAAGGTGTGGAAAAGAAAGAATATAGTATTAGTGTAAATTTAGAATACTTTGATTCTCTTGGAACTGCTTATTCAACCATTGTAGGTCCAGTGAACATCACATTACATTTGATTCAGGAAAGTGAAAAAGTAAAGGAAAATCTCAAAAGCTTAAAGGAAAAAACATCGCAATTAGAAGAGAAACTGAGAAAATTCCCCGAATTTTTAACATATGCTTTTCTTCGCATGATTAATGATGCAAAAGAACTTTTAGAAAAAACAGATTTGCTTTTGCGCGATAAAAAAATAGATGAAGCAAAAATCAATATTAAAACCGTAGGCTTTATTCTTAATGAAATAGAACAATTACTTATAGATAAGAATCTGAAAGAGAAAATTAATGCTTGGAGAGAAAAACTGATCCAGAAGCAAGCTAAGGAAACGGTGAAAGGGGAAGAAAGAGGAGAAAACATTGAAAGTTCAGAGGAGTAATCTAAGAGAAACGGAGGCCAAATATTGTTTAAAATACTGGTTCTTCCGATAGGAAATATTCAAAGAAAAATACTTGAAGATATTTGTACCGCATTAAAAGAAGTATATACAGCAGTTTGCGAAATCTATTCGGAAAGTCTCCCCGTTCCTGAGGAAGCTTACGTTCCAGAAAGAAAACAATATCTTGCTTCATACTTTGTGTCAATAGCAGAGGAATATGCTAAAAAACTTAATTTCACAAGAGTTATAGCTATTACTGATGTTAATCTCTTTGTTCCAGGTTTAAATTTCGTTTTTGGGCAAGCAAATTTGCACGGCCGTGGAGCTGTTGTTTCCTTTTTCATGCTTCGACCCGAAGTTTACGGTGACCCTCCAAATATGGAACTTTTATCAGAGAGAATTATAAAAACCGTTATTCATGAGATTGGTCACACGTTTGGTCTTGGTCATTGTAGTAATCCTAGGTGTGTTATGAAGTTTAGCAATCATGTTGGAGAGACAGATTTTAAAACCAAAAATTTTTGTTTAGCTTGCAGAAAGAAAATTGAACACCTATTAAAGCAGTATGTATGAATTATTGAAGTCAGGTGATTCGATGAGAAAGGATCTGGAATTTCTAAGGAAAGAGTTTTTAGAAAGAGTTAAGGGTTTTAAATCAAGATTGTATTCCACTAGCAGGATTGTTCGATTTGCTTCTTACGCGGGCAAATTAAGGTTTGTTTTATTTGAAACGCTTATTGTTTTTGCTTTGTTTACTCCTTTGTTTCTGCTAATTTTTTCACCAAAAGTTATCTTGCTTTCAAATTTTGTAGATCTGCTTTTTTTGTCCTTTCTTTGTTCTTCGTTGCTCATAGTTCTTCCAATAAATGTCGTTTTGGCCTTTTGGGCAAAGCGAACTGAAATTAAGGCAGTAAAAAGCGATAAATCGCTTCTAGATATCGGTAGGACAATAATAGAGGAAGAATTAAATTTTCTTCGACGATTTTTGAATGCTAAGGTGAAGTTACAAAACAAATTGGAAGAGAAAGACTTAGCAAATATGATTCTTGAAAAAGATGGAGAAAAGTTGGCTTACGGACCGCGTGAATTAGTATTCCTTGTTGAAAATGGTTTAAAATTTTTCATTAAGGATACGGAGGTTTTTAACGATCAATATGGAAAGTTCTTAATTTTTCAATTTAATATTCCCTTTAAGTTTGAGAACTCGTTTTCTGTCACTGTGGATGCTACAGAAGACGAAGAACGGGAAGAGTCTAAGAAGGATAATGTGGTAGCGCCGGAGTGGTCTCATGAAATTGTTGCCCTTCTAAGAAAGTATATCTCTCTATCCAATAGTGAGAGAATTGTTCTACATGTGAGAGACAGTATTTTGAGAATTATTATTTGTGATTATTTGCCATTAGGTTCACTAGAGTATTCAGACTTTCTACGGGAACTACAAGATTTTATGTGGGTTCAGTTTGCTCATTCTTAGGATGCTTGCTGGGAAATTTACTTGGTAAGGTATCGTTGGTAGGAGTGTTGATGTTGTGAACAACTGGTTTTTTTGTTCTCCTAAATATAGTGATACGACTTCTGGTAAAATTTTATATACTGGGATGTGTCCTTTATTGACTCCTGTGCACCAGCTGTGAATATAGATGTAAAAAGTTTTATTTTTATATCTGTAGTGTGCTGAAAAGAAGTCGTTTGGGTGTATTGGTGCATTTTTGACGTAGAAGGGCCAAAGTTTGCAAGCGATTGGTTTGTCTTCTTGTATACCGCAGATATTTCCATCTTGGAAAATGCATGTTTCCCCTCTCCTTCTTAGATATGGTTTACCTCTCTCGAATTCTATGGTGTTTGTACCATATTTTTCTACTAGTTTTTCTGCTTCGCTGAGGTTTAATTGGACTTTAAATTTGCGACAACATTTACCGCATGCAAAACAAGTCCAGGTCGCAACATATTTCCAGGGTATTAGGGGCATTATTAAATACCCTCATTCAACTTTGAAATAGTTATTACGATGAAGTTGTCGGGTATTTTTTGTTATGGTCGAATTTTAAGGTTAAAAATCCTTATTTAAAATTGTTGGCAAAAATTACGCTTTTATTTTTTCTTTTAAGAACCAAAATACTAAAAAATCCTTTTTAGATGCGAAATAACTTCTCCACTTTTCTGCTTCTTTCTCTTCTAGAAACCAAAATGTATAAAATATCCCTGAGCTCTTCCATTTTACTGCAGAGAGAGGTATTGGAGGTTTTCGAGGATTTTTACCTTGTGCAATGATAGTTAGGCGCCATACATGTTTATGTTTTGGTCCGTCGACTTGCTGAGAAGTTTTCATATTTCATCGCCATCCAAGCCGATTTAAATCTTATAATACTATGTTTATAAACAATGCGAGAAATAGCACTAATATGGGGCTTGAAATGGCGCCATCCCTTTATACTACTTGAGTTTAAAGATATTATTTGAAGTGTTAAGCTTAAACTAGTCCTTCTGCTTTACACCATTCAATTGTCCTAGTCATACCTTCTTTAAGGGAATATTTCGGTTTGTATCCTAAGTTTTTAATTTTAGAAATATCATAGTGTCGATGTGCAAGTATTGTTTCTAAGAATTCTCTACTTATTTTTGGTCTTTTACCTGTTAACTTCGCCTTAATTTCTGACAGAAGAACCCCCGTTTTTGCTAAAAAAACTGGTATATGTTTTATTTCTCTTTTAATTCCCAGATAATCTAAAATGAAATAATACAGTTCTTTTAATGTTATTGTTTCTTCATCAGCAGCTATAAAAATCTCTCCTTCCGCTCTTTTCTCACGGGCTAGCAGGAGGAGCGCATCAATTAGATTTTTAACATATATTTGATGTGTTGTTGTTTCTCCTGAGCCAATTATTGGTAGTTTTCCTTTTGCTATTAAGGGTATAAGAACTCTATATTGGGGGGATCCTTCTCCGTATGCTGGAGCGGGTCTTATTATTGAGATTGGAAGCCCATTTTCTTGATATGCTTTTACCACTATTTTTTCTGCTTCTAATTTTGTTTTTCCATAGGTTGTAAATGGTTTACAGGGTGTCTCTTCGTTTGCTATGCCTTTAAATCTTCCTATGACTGATACGGAACTTGTGAATACCATTTTTGAATTGTATTTCAGACATTTATCTACTACATTTTTTGTACCTTCAACATTAACAGAATACATTAATTCCTTTGGTGCTGAGTAGCTTACAATCGCAGCAAGGTGAAAAACCAGTTCTGGACGAACTTTCTCAAAGGTTTCTTTAAGGTTTGTTTCGTCTCTTATGTCACCTATAACGACATCTATATTCTCTATTTGGAGTGGATCTATCGCGTATACGGTAATTTCATGTCCTTCCTTCTTTAAACTTTCAATTAAATACTGTCCAATAAAGCCTGTACCACCTGTTATAAGTATTTGCATCTTTTAACATCTCCAATGACTTTTAAGGGTATATGGATTTTCTAATAGACTTTTGTTTTTTGTAAATCCTAAATTACTTTGTTTATATTTTTGGTTATTTGCTAAATAGATGAAAGTGGTATATTAACTTTCTAGCTCGATAAGGTTTAAATATATGCAATTTTTATTTTAAAGAGCGAGGTTATTGATGTGAAGTGGTTTATGGAGCTTCCAGATGTTTTTGAGTCTATTAGTCATAAAATGAATAGGCAGTTTAATGCTTTTAGAAGAAAATTAATTCGATTATATAATTTGCGTTCAATCTTCTTGGCGGATGTTTTTGATTTTGATGAGAGGCTTGAAATATTTTATGATGATTATGGTTATTTAATGTGTGAAATACTTTTTAAAAAAGATGGGAAAGTGGAAATTACTGCTTATTCTAGGGAAGTTGCTGAGTTGGACGATGCAAGAGCAGGGATATTTAACTTTTTAAGTAAGAATAAAGGGTAATACTTAACTTTTAAGATTATTATTCAAGAATTATTAAGAGGGATATACTTGAACATTTGGGAATTAAAACTTGGAGAAGAAGCTTTGATTTTTTATGATGTAACTAATAAACTTGGTAGCATCATTCTTAGGCATTATATGATTGATGATTTAAAAAGGAAGGGAACAATGGTCTTTTCAGATTTCGAGTTAACTTGTAACGGTAGAAATAAGGCTATTGATTACTATGCACCCGTAATCGTTTATACGGCAAATACAGAAAAACCGTTAGGTGTGATTTTTGAATGGATAAGTCTAGGAATTAGGATCGTTGCTGCAACTCCCAAGATGTTTGCAGAACAACCAGCAGAAAAAATAATTTCAAATGTTGAGAACTTTGTGAATGATACTAACGTAAAAGAATTAAAAATCATCGTTTCACAAAAAACTAAGTTTTCAGTTAAGTAGGACTTGAAGTGGAAATATTTTAAAGTAAGTAATAGATTTTGAATTCTACATTAATTAAAATGGTTGTGGTTTAATGTCATGGAAAGAACCTCCCTCTGAAGAAGACATAAGGAACTTTAAACAATACATAAACAATGCACGTGAAGATTTATACACGATAGCTCGAAATGATGCTGAAATGGTGTCCAGTAAGGTGAAGGAAGAGAATTATAAAGCTGCCGCTGAATTTGTTCTTGACATGGTTATAAATTCTATGCTTGTCAATAATACAGAGTCACCTAGGAAAGTCATAGAGTTTATGAAAAAGAAACCAGACAAATATGGTAAAATTTTAGATGAAGAAGCTTTTAAAGTTGCAGAAAAATTGTTGAAATCCTTTGAAGACAAAGATTTAGATTTATTTTCTGAAGCTATGCAGGAAATAATTGATAAGTTGTTCGGAAAAACTTCAGTAGAGCTAAGGTACTCCACACTTAAAGATCTTCACTGCGCATTCTTTGCTTATAAGTAACAACCTCATCCTTTTTCTACATATTTTTGGGTTTTATTTTGAATAAATCCCGAAATAGTCCTTTAACTACGTCGATTACACTTCTAAGCAGAAAATGCTTTACAGGCTTTAGTCCTTTTGCTGCATATTCTTCCGCTCTTTCGATTCTAAACCATAAGGGTGGGTGAGGATCCCAGCTAAACCATTTAATGACAGATCTACGTAGTTTTCGAGGGGGCATAAATATAGTGAATTTTCTGAGGGCCGAAGCGAGTTCTCTAGGTTTTCCAGAAATATAGATAGCTTCTAAGTCTGCTTTAGCTTCGAAGAATTTCGCAAAGAAGAATAAAAGAGAGAATATTGCAAGAAAATATAGAAGCCATAGTTGTATAAGGAAGGGAAAAATGGAAAACACTAGGAATCTTAATGCAAATTCTCCTATAAAGAGAGAGAAGAGAAAAAGTGGATCTCTTCCTTTAATGTGAGAAAACTCATGTCCAACAATTACTTCAAGTTCTCCTTCGTCACATATGCCTAGAAGACCGGAGGTTATAAGTAATGTTGATCTCTTATGGGATATTCCTGCTGCAGCAGCATTCGGTAGAAGAACATTAGCTATTGCTATTTTAGGCATATGAGCTTTGAATTTAGCGGCTAAGATCGAAACTAACCTATATAGATCGATATTTCTTACTTCTAGTTGTCGAATTTCTATATTTATTCCAATGTCTTCAAGTATTTCTAAAACTCGTGGAGGGGTTATTAGTTCTCCAAGTGCAATTGTTCTTTCATAGATAGCCTGTTTAATTTCTGTTATGGAATCTCCATAGGTATGTAAGAACCATTGGAGGTCTCTGTATCGTGTTACTATCTTTACTAGTTGCACGATATTATGTTCATCGGTTATTTTCCATTTTCCCATCGAATAAACTATTTTATCAGCGTTAAAAAGAATAAATAATTGTACAACGACAAAAACTATTGGAGCCAACATGGGGTTTGCAAAAAAGGCTAGGAGAATGATGAAATAGGTAAACATGTATAGCATGATCATACTATCGCTAAATAGGCCAAGTGATCTTGGTGTTTTTAATTTTTCCATTATTGGAGGTTTACCTGTTACAAATAATAGTGAAAGAACAGCATTTCCCTCTGTTTTAGCGAAAATCTGTGCTGTTCGTTTTAGATGATATACTATGGATGCTATCCATTGAGAAGGACATGTAGACGGATAATATATTTCAACATATGGTCTAGTTGTGACATGTATGAATATTTGAGCATATAGTTGTGGGTATGCTGGACAGATCTCAATAAATTTAACTACATATCCTTCAATACTCTCTTCTATAATATGTCTGAAAATTAGTGAAACTTTTGGCAATATGTAATATTCTTCAATGAAATTTAAAAACTTATCAAATTGAGACGGGTCCAATTCTACTTCCAATGAAAATCTTGTGTGTTCGGATGGTATATTCAATTTGTCTTTCACCTAAACTTAACATAAACTCCCAAACTTAGTTTTATTAAAATGTTGCTTGAAATCTACGTGGTTTGTAACCAATTATGGATAATTGGTACTATGTCTACTAGACATTGGGGGTTTTCTTCTTCAAAGGTTTTAGTTCTAACCGTATTTGTTGTTAGAATTTTTCCCTCAAGTTTTTCAACGAGTCTTCTGAGAAGTTTTTCGCCTTCACTTACAGTGGGTAGAACATGGGTTACACAACATACAACTTCTTCTGCTCCACTCTCTAGTAGGGTGTTTCTAGCTTTTATTAAAGTTGATCCGCTTTTTGTTAAATCATCTACAACAATTATTTCTTTCCCTCTAACGTCGAAGTCACCACTTATCATAACTGTAAAGCTGTCAAATCGTTGTTTTTTAAAGCCTTTGATTCCAAATCTTTCTTGTGCCCCTTCATCAGGAGTTAGTAAATCGTAGGATTTCAAGTTAAATCTTTTTTCAGCCTCTTCTATTAGTGTTGGTACTGCCGATATCACTTCTAGTCTGCCATCTTCCACTAGCTTTTTTACCCAAAGCACATTTTCAGGTGGATGTGGATCTATTGTAACTATTTTATTTGCTTTCATCAAGGTTAGTTCAGCTGCAAGCTTAGCAGATATTACTTCACCTGTTTTGAAAGCTTTGTCTTGGAGAGCACATGGTAAAAACGTGTAAAGTACAATTATTTCTTTTGGAGGTTCGAGTTTTTGGTATTCGTAAAATTTATGTGCTTTTTCAGAGACTTTTAGCGGATGTTTAAGTATATCTAATACTTGTAAGGTTTCCCAGAGTCGATCAGCAGTGGTAAATTTCTCTTTATCTAGTTCTCCGCTATAGGTTGCACTTTGAATTACCAAGACTCTTTTTTCACTTAGTTCTTCCACGGTATCAAGTCTTGTGTAGAGATCGCTGTTTGGGAAAAAACGTTTTTCATCATAGTTTAAGCCGCTTACATGAACATTATAGTTTAATTTTTTAAATTGGTCTGTTAAATGTTCGGCGCCAGAGCATAGAATGATTTCCCATTCCCTACTCAAGTTTTCTCCTCCCTAGTATTTTCTTACGTTATGTTTTTGAGGTAAATTACATCTTCACTCCAGTAGTAGAGATGCCAGAGTAGATATTTAAATTCTCGCCTACTATACTTCTTTTTGAGTTCTTGAGGGTCAATGTTTTTGTATTTATTTTTTTCAAAGAATTTTTTGGCTTTGAAATTTCTTTTACCGGTTGTTGCCCAAATGTATTTGGCTCCTTGTTCCTTGAAATAAGATTCAGCACCTCTAAGTAAAGCGCTTCCAACCCCTTGTCTTTGCCAGTCAGGGTCAACAAATATGTAGTATATGTATCCATGAAGGATATTCTTAAACCAGAAACTTTCTAATTCCACCACACCAACTATATTTTCATCTATTTCAGCTACTAGGACTTTTTCACATCTATTAAGTCCCCAAATTGCCCATTTAGCATCGAGGGTACCCTTAAAAGCTCTATAAGCTACTTTTGAAGCACCCTCTAAATCTTCTTCCATATAAGGACGTATCTTCACTTTTAATGTCTTTATCATCCTACGCTTCACCGAATTGCGAGTGGATTTAAGACTTCGAGTTTTCAGAAAGACATTTCTATTTTAACTTTAGAGTCAATAAACCTAAAAAATAATTGCCGTATATCCTAGAAGTAATTCCATCAAAATCTATTTTATTAGAATTGTATCATAAAGTGTATCAGGCGGAAAAGGGGAAGAAAATTGAAACATGAAAATGTAATTCCACGCCTAGAAATAGAAAAATACAAATTTCCGATGTTGATATTAGGTTCATTACCTTTCATCGGTGTTTCTTATAAGTCTTTTAAGCATGACGAAATTTACAGGAAACGCTTTAGCAATATAGAGAATATTATAGAAATTTTATCGGTTGCCGTTGAATATGGTATTGATGTTTTAGGTGTTATGCCAGATATAGAAAACTCTCTTTTCAATAATTTACTTAATGCTATTAAAAAGGTGGAAGCTAACTATGGAATTGAAATTGGTCTTGGAATTTGTATACCAGTGCCTCTTGAAATCGACGGTAAACCAATTGATGTATTTAGAAGATGGTTAACCTATTATCATAACGAAAAGAAACTTGTTGATGAGAATGATCTTTTAAAAAGATATCTGAATGATCCGGTTTTACAGTGGAGAAAAGGATGGAAAAAACAGTTTTTAAAAGCATCCAAACATTTGAAGCCCTATGCGAAAGAAGATTTTAAGAGACTTTCGATAAATTTACGTCCTGTTGAACGTATTTTAAACATTTTTGATGGATATAAAGTAGTGTTTGTTGAACCAGGTTCTGAGATTGATTTTTTAGTTGTTTCCGGACGGTTTGATCTTTTGGATAGTTTGTTAAGTTTTCTACAAAGTTTGTATGGAGGCCTCGTAATTCTTGGTTCTCATCATTCTGGCATCACGATTCCGGTATTAGAAAAATCTAAACTTAGTTTTAATGGTTTTATGACCCCTATAAATATGCTTGGTGTCATGATGTTTCCCTCAAAAGAGTTGTCTCTTAAAGCTGTTGAAGAAGCAAAAAGGCCAGTTATTGCTATTAAGGTTTTAGCTGGGGGTAGGTTAAAGCCGTTAGAAGCTATTGAATTTGCTTTAAAATATGTGAAATTCCTTATGGTTGGTGTAGCCTCAACGAAAGAGTTAAATATTCTGGTAAGAGCATTATTTGACGCTTTATCTAAATGATATGTGGAGGTTTTGAGGTGAATGCTAAACAGATTGCGATTGTAACTGTTTTAGGTGCCCTCGGAGCTTTGTTAAGATATTTTGCTGCTATTGTGGTTATACCTGGCGTCGTAGAACTTACTCCTTCATTTTTAATTCCTCAATTAGCTGGTATGCTTATGGGTTCTCTCGGTGGGAGTTTATGTGGTGTAATTGTGGGTGTTGCTGGTTCTATTCGTGGAGGTGAATTTCCTCTTATCCCATTGTTGGGTAATGTAGCTTTAGGATTTTCGACGGGAATAGTAAAGGATGTTGTTAGTGAGGAAAGAAAGAGAATGAAGAAGGTTTTATATGTAGTTTCTGGCGCATTGATTGGAGGATTTTTACCTACTTTTCTTATTTCTATATTTTTCGTTCCTATTTTTGCTTCTGCTTTTTATGCTTTAATTGATACTTTCCAAGCTGGTTTTTGGGTGTTTATTGGTATAATAATATTGGAATTGCTTAAGAAAGCTGGTTTAACTATCGATTAACTTTTAATTTTTTTGATAAAGCTTCCCAGAGAGAGTCTTGCATGGGTCTTTGAGCTTTCTTTGTTTTCCCATCTTTTCTAAAGAATATTCTTCTCTTAGGGTTATCTAGTATGTGACCTATGATTTCTGCAAATATTCCTTTGTCGTTAAGAGTATTAACTATTTGTTCCGCTTTTTCAGGTTTTGCCGTTATGAGCAATGCTCCACTGCCTATTAAACATAAGGGATCTATTTGCAATGTTTCACATATTTTTCTTGTTTCTTTGCTGATCATCTTTTTTATTTTTTCTTCTTGTATTGCGAATCCTACTTTGCTTGCATCTGCTATCTCATGTAAACCTCCTAGAACTCCTCCCTCTGTTGGGTCGTGCATTGCAGTTACCCCCCCAACCTCTACTGCTGTTAATGCGTCTTTAACAACGCTTATTTTCCATTTGTACTGCTTTGCTTTCTCTACTAAGTTTTTATCGAGTATATTGAGAAGTTCTTTTTCTCTTTCGGCTGCTATTATTGCTGTTCCTTCGATGGCTACTCCTTTTGTTAGGATGATTTTATCGCCGGGTGAGGCTCCACTACTTGTAATAAATTTACCTTTTTCTACTTCTCCTATCATGAATCCTGTGACTATTGGTCGTTTTAGTCCAGGTGTAACTTCGGTGTGTCCTCCCACAATGGTTACTTCTAGTTCCTTTGCTGCCTTGTCCATTTGTACAACTATTTTTTCTAATATTTTTTCATCTGAGTCTTCTGGGAGGAGAATTGTGGATAGGAACCATGTGGGTTTTGCGCCGTGACACGCAATATCGTTAGCATTTATATGCACACTTAGCCATCCTATGTCCTCTATTGCTCCCGTGATTGGATCTGTAGCTACTACAATTACTTTCCGCTCTAATTCTATTACCGCCGCATCTTCTCCTATTCCAGGTCCTAACAGCACTCTTGGATTTGATACTCCAAGATTTTTAAAAACGATATTTTTTAATGTCTCTGGAGGAATTTTCCCTTCTGGTAACTTTATACTCAAAGCTAAGCCTCCAAAGTTTGTCAATCAGTATTTTATCTTTTACTTACACTTCTTTGTTGTAGTATATTTAATTGGGTAATAGTAGTATTAAAGGAAATGTTTAAATTTTATAATTTTTTAGAAGATGAAGTATTATCTTTCCTAGCTTAAAGTTTTTAAGCTATGTGTTCATTAAATCAGCGTAATTTTAAATCTTGACCAGTTGGATGGAGGTTAAGAAAGTGGGACATTTATGGGGTGTTAAAGCTAAGCGGCATGGAATGAGGAGAAAATGGCTTAAGAAGAGAAGAAGAAGAATGAAGAGAAAACAGAGAAGAAGAAAGAAGTAGTATGCTGATAAAATTTTCTTAAGTCTTTTGAAATTTTGAATTTTGATTTTAAAATTAGTTGTTTTTAAATTTTGATTTTCTCTACGTTTTTTATGATATTTTCAATTATTTGTAATTTGTTGTCTATTTGTTGGATTATTTCATTTTCTGGCCATTCTTTAGATAAAATTAGCATGATTTGATTTAGATCTATATTATGAATATTTTGTAAAGCAGGGGCCACTATATCATATGCTTCTTCTGATAGTTCCTCAAGTAGTTTTTGCATATTATTTAGCGACTCTTGTGCTTTTGCAACATAGATCAGTGCTTTTCTATATTTTGCCGGTAAGGTTGCTACTCCTACGCGTACGAAAAGACCTCCAAGGATAGCGTCAAAAAATTTTAGTTTTTTAGGTGTTTCAAATACATTTATTGCTTTACTCAAATATTCTCTTGCTTCCTTTAATTTTGATACTAGTTCCTCCAGACTCTTCTCTTCCAACAATATCCACCAAATTAAACTCAGTACATATATGGATTTTAAAGTTTATCAAAATTAGAAACTAAAAAGAAAAAAGATACAAAATAAAAGAAAGAGTAAATGTCGTTAACCCTCTTCTTTGAGTTTCTTTGGAATCATAGCTTTTGCTAGTGCAAATGAGATTATTACACCAATGCCGAGACCGAGTGGAAGTCCTAGTAGGATACCGTATGTTAATGCGGAATTGGCTATTTTTATGTAATTTAGTGTTTCAACTATCAATGATGCTGATGCTTCTCTTAAAGCGTCACGTGCCGTTACTACGATCGTGTGGACTCCATCACCAACCTCTGTTGTGTCCCATGTGTATAGTACAGGTGTACCTGATGTGACAGTTAAGGCTATTTCTACTGCATCTATTCTTAAGGTTGCTTCAGTTTCTAGGTATAGATCAGTTATGGTAAAGTTTATTACTACTGTTCCGAGTAGTGACGATCCATTTGCTGGGGTTACGAATGTTATTTCTGGTGGAGTGTTGTCAACTTTCACGGTTACTGCATCAGTAAATCTGTTACCCAAATAATCCACACCAGTAACGTTAACTGTGTACTCGCCATCTGGTATTGTCGTTGTATCCCATATTGCACCGTAAAAACCTTCGAATTCTATTTCCTCTTCTCTAATAACATCTCCTTCCGAACTAATTATGGAGTAGGTACCGCTGAACGTTGCATTTTCAGGTTCAACATATATGTGAATACTGACTATCGACTCTACAAAACCATCTGTTGTTGGAGATACCTCGATTGTAACATCCTCGATAGCTACATCAGCTTTTACACTCCCAGTAACGAGTGGTTCATTGCTGATATAAAGAGCTTGCGGCGCATCGACGCGTGGTATTGTTTTCACACTGATTTGTTTGATTGTAACGGTTGGAGCAGCAACTACTCCACTGTTTGTTGGTATCCATGCCAAGGCTAAGGTTAAGACAAATAGTGTTATTAAGATTGCAGCTTTTTTCACGCTATCCACCTCTCCACTAAACATGCATATTCGGTAACAGCTTTTTAATTTTTTATTCATAACCTTACTAATATAGTTTTCGATTTATGGATTTTAAACATCTGAGTAAAAGGTTCGATAAAGCTTCAGCAAAACAATGATGCTATTTTATATAGGTGACGCGAAAAATTTATTGACCTACTTTTAAAATAAAATGCTATTAGATATACTATTTACCATAGCACAACTATTTCAATAACAGGGTACATACTAAACTGTAATTTTCAACAATAAGGAAATAGAAAAATATATGTTGGGATGGAAGCCAATTTTAAGTAATTATTAAGTGAAAAAACTGAGAGAATTATTTTGGTTTAGCTGAGTAACCAACAGGCTGCGTAGTGTTCTTCTCCGACTTTTACCATCTCTGGTTCTTTTTCTTTGCATACATCTTTAGCATAGGGACAACGTGGGTGGAATCTGCAGCCAGGCGGAGGATATATCGGGTTTGGTGGCTCGCCTCTTAATATTACACGTTTCCTTTTCATTGTTGGGTCTGGTACTGGTATTGCTGATATTAGAGCTTGTGTGTATGGGTGTTGTGGGTCATCTAATACTTTGTCTATGTTGCCTGTTTCAACTATTTTTCCGAGGTACATGATTCCTATTCTATCACTTACGTATCGTGCTGTTGATAGATCGTGAGTAATGTATAGGTAAGCTATGTTAAACTCGCGTTTAAAGCGGTCCATTAATTCGAGAATTTCTGCTCTTATTGAAACGTCAAGCATTGATACGGGTTCGTCTGCAGCTATGAATCTTGGTCTTGTTATTATTGCTCTTGCTATTGCTACTCTTTGTCTTTGTCCACCACTAAGTTCGTGTGGGAATCTGTACATGAATCTTTCTGGGGGGATCAATTCAACTTCTTCTAGTGCTGTTGCTACTTTTTCTTTAAGTTCTCTTTGAGATTCATATAGTTTGTTTACTTGTAGGGGTTCTGAAACTATATCGAAGACTGATAGTCTAGGGTTTAGAGATTCGTAGGGGTCTTGGAATATTATTTGCATTTTTATTCTGTAAGGTTTGAGTTCTTTTGTTTTTAAGTGTGTTATGTCGTCACCATCAAAATAGATTTTTCCATCTGTGGGTTCTACAAGTCTGAGTATGGTTCTTGCGGTTGTTGTTTTTCCACAGCCAGATTCACCTGCTAGACAGAAAACTTCTCTTTCTTTTATTTCAAAGTCTACTCCGTCGACTGCTTTGACATAAAGTTCTTCTTTTGAAAACAGTGTTGCAAAGAAGCTCCTTCTGATTGGGAACCATTTTCTTAAGTTTTCTACTTTTATTACAGTTTTATTTTCCATTTTGTCTCACCTAGAATGGTATGTTTTTCATTTCATCTACGAAGTGACATGAGGCGTAATGTCCTGGTGCTACTTCGGTGAGTTCTGGTTCTTTTTCTTTGCATATATCTTTGGCGTATTTGCAGCGTGGGTGGAATCTGCAGCCAGGCGGAGGATATAATAGGTCTGGTGGACTTCCTGGGATTGCTACAAGTTTTTCTTTTGTACCTTTTATGCTTGGTACTGCTTTGATAAGTCCTCTTGTATATGGGTGTAACGGTTTCTTAAAAATTGTGTAGGTATCGGCATATTCCGCTATTTTACCAGCATACATAATGGCTACTTTATTACATGTTTCTGCTATAACAGCTAGATCATGAGTAATTAGTATTAATGATAGATTCAGTTCTTTTTGTAATTTTTTCATTAATTCTAAGACTTGTGCTTGGATTGTTACGTCAAGGGCTGTTGTTGGTTCATCTGCAATTACTAGATCAGGGTTGCATGCTAATGCCATGGCTATCATTACTCTTTGTCTCATTCCACCGCTAAGTTCATGTGGATAGTCTTTTGCTCTTTCTGGATCTAATCCAACCATTTCGAATAGTTCTTCCGTTCTTCTCCATGCTTCCTGTTCTGTGACATTTTCATGTGCTAATATTGCTTCAACTATCTGGTTTCCGACTCTTATAACGGGGTTTAAGGCGTTCATTGCTCCTTGAAATATAATTGATATTCTTTTCCATCTATATTTTCTTATGGATTCTTCGCTCATTTTTGCTAGATCTTTGCCTTCAAATAGTATTTTTCCACCTGCTATTCTTCCGTTTGAAGGTAATAGTCTTAGTATACCGAGGGCTGCGGTGGTTTTTCCACAGCCAGATTCACCTGCTAATCCTAATGCTTCTCCCTTTTCTAAATCAAAGTATACTCCATCTACGGCTTTTACATCTCCTCCGATGACTTCGTAGTAGATTTTAAGATCTTCAACTTCTAGCATCGCCATTATACATACCTCCATCTCTTGTTGTTATCTTCTCCTCCTGTATTTTGGATTTAATATCTCATCGAATGCGTATCCCATGAATGTAAATGCTACCACGACAGCAGTTATTAGTATTCCTGGGGGTATCACGTACCACCATGCTCCTATGTGTAGTGCACCGAATTCGTAAGCGTAATGTAACATCATTCCCCAGCTTATGTGTGTTGGATCACCAAGTCCCAAGAAACTTAGACCTGCTTCGGATAGTACTGCTCCAGAAACTCCGAGAATCATTTGTGCAAATGCTAGTGGCATTACATTGGGCATTATATGTTTAAACATTATATGCGCGTCGCTTGCGCCTGCTGCTCTTGCAGCTTCTACAAATGGACGTTCTTTAAGGGAGAGTACTTGCGATCTTATCAGCCTTGCAGTTCCTGTCCAGCCGAGGATTCCTATAACGAATACGATGTTTATGATGCTTGGTCCAAGTACTGCTGCCAATATAATCATGAAAGGTAAGCCTGGTATGACAAGTATTATGTCTGTAATTCTCATAAGTAAGTCATCTATAACACCGCCGAAGTATCCTGAGACTATTCCGATTATTAAGCCTATGAAAGTGGCCATTAATGCTGCTAAAAGCCTACGAATAAGGATACTC
>Ga0209426_1000222_pt1 | contig 78449 bp, 65 predicted proteins | sample Deesub1362B_J571_FD_187697 | JGI IMG/M metagenome (GOLD analysis project Ga0209426, IMG submission 187697) | Deep oceanic, basalt-hosted subsurface ecosystem from Juan de Fuca Ridge flank, Pacific Ocean, CORK Borehole 1362B_J2.571 (SPAdes)... ... | reverse complement strand
GATGCAGATGGCAATCCTGATGACAGCACACCTAATGGAGTGTGTCAGGTATGTCATACCCAGACGGGGCACTGGAGGAGTGATGGCACAAGGGCAGCCATAGGGGTACATGCTACTGAGAATGGGAGTGATTGTATAAGATGTCATCGTCATGAGGAGGGTTTTCTACATGGAGGAGGAGGTGGTACTGGATGTGATGCCTGTCATGGGTATGATGGAGGAGCTGGCACCACAGTGAGTCATTCCACTCATACAGAGAATGATGCTGATGATCTGAGGGGTCCATATATTACCTGTGATGTCTGTCATGACACGAGTAATTTTCCCTATTTTAGGTCAGGTACAGACAGCAATGGAGACGGCAGGATAGAGCTTTCAGAGACTGATGTATGTGACAACTGTCACAGTCCTGGAGGCAGCTACGATGGAGTGAATGACCCTGTGATAGGAGCGAAGGCAAATTGGAGGGAAGGGGTATACAGTGGAGGAGACCTGAAGGCGGGGAAGGAGAAGTGGTGTGCAGGCTGTCATGATGAGGCTCCGGGCAACAGCAGACCTGATGGCACAGGGATAGATGCACCGAACAAGGCAGGGGATAACACCACATATGGGTATTATGTTACAGGGCACGGAAGGACGACGGGTAATTATGCCCGACTTAGCTGGCAGGAGACCTCAGCCACGGGGAATCCTGCAGCAGGGATACAGTCCTGTACAGCCTGTCACGATGGTGAGCCCTCAGAGGCACATATAGACCATGTGGCAGGCAGTACAGTAAGGCTCAAGAGTGGATACGAGAATGACCAGCAGAACACCAACTGCAGCAACTGTCATCCACCAGGAGCAGTAGCAGTAGCAGACCCTCAGTTTTACACCAACTCTTCTGAGTATGAGAACTCTGCCCATGCTGGCAGGCTCTGTACTGAGTGTCATGAGGTACACGGAGCTACTGGTCCTTATGTGGCCATGACAAAGGCTGATAAAGAGAACCTCTGCTTTCAGTGTCATACAGATGGTATTGTACAGAATGATGCTATCTCTAATAACAGACCGGGAGGATATATATCTGCTGATGATATTCAGGAGGCATTTAGTAAATCCACAAGGCATGACCTTGGTACAGTATTTACTGTAGGGGGTAAAACCTATGAGCTACAATGTACCTCCTGCCATAATATACATATTGTAACAGGTAAGTATTGGGACGCTCCCCAGAATAAGAGTCCTGTTACAAGATTCACAAATAACACGGAAGTCTGGGGAGATGACCCTGGAGAGAAGATGAACGATTTTGCAGCTCTTGGCTCAGGAAGTGGTGGCTGGTACTATAGTAAGGCCCGGGGAGGGATTATCTCTTTTGACCAACCTGCAGTTTATCAACCACCTAAACAGGGCAGTGGCTATAACTATGAATTTGGTGGAGATATACTTCCTGATTATGCTACTTTTTGTCTTGATTGTCATAGTTATCGGGTAGTCAATGAAATTGGAGCCATTAATTGGGGGCAGGGAATTAGTTGCAATTACAATGATAGTGACTGGCCTGGATGGGTTACATGTAATGCTCCACACGGTCTTGATTCTGCGAATCGGCCTTACTATGGTACTGATCCTGGCACAGTGGGTAGTAATGGTAATCCTGATCCTATCTTTAGCGAACCAGGAGTTACACGAGGTCGAGGAAGTGGACACTGGATGAGATGGCCATATGAGTCTGCGAGCAGAAATGCAGGAATAAACTTTGTGATGGCATGTACAGACTGTCACGAAGCACATGGTTCAAACCGTGGAGGAATGATAAGGGAGAGACTTAATGTAAATGCCAATGGAGACTGTGGTACTGGTGGAAACTCTAATCCTGATGGTGAGAACTGCACTGATGGAGGTAACTGGAACAGTTTCTGTAATATCTGTCACTACTATTATGGAGGACAGCATGCAGGTATGAGTTGTGGTACAGCTTCCTGCCATGAACGCAACTCAATACACCGTATAAAGAAGAATGGCGAATACAGTGGTGGTACATATCTCTGGTCAGAACCGAGTAGACCTACTACCACACCAGAGATAGAAAAGGTTGAAGGCAATATAGGAAGTAACATACTTACTGTCACCTTTACAGAAGGTGTATGGACGAATATGGATCAGACAGGAGCATTGCAACCAGAAGATTTCCTCTTAACTGATGTAAATAATGATAATCCAAAAACAATCACGAATGTTACCCATACCCCAGGCTCCTCTGTAGCTGTTATTATAATGAGCGCTCCATTAATTGCCGCTGATATAGGAACCGATCTTCTTGCAACTCGTGGTATATCTATATGGGATGCAGATGGAGAACCAGCAGGACCATGGCCTGTAACAATACCTACCTGTCCTTCAGGAGAAGTAACCTTTCAGCTTAATGAATCAGCAGGAAACACTACTGCTAGCGATGAATCGGGTATAATTATTGGAACAGTTAACGATCCAGTAGAAACATTCTTAGGTGATGGAAACTTTCACGGCGATGGCATAGACAATTATATAGCTTTTGAGAATAATGATAAATGTCTCCAGGCATCCAGGGCTCTTACCTTAGAGGTACGTATTAAACCTTCAGGAATAGGAACTGATAATTATATTAAGCGTATACTTGCAAGAGATTCAAATCAGAATTATCAATTGTCTGTATGGCGAAATAATAACTGGAGCACATATAATGCTCCTGATGGGGTGGCTTCTATAGCATTCTGGTTCTCCCCCGTGGATAAACATGGTGGTAAATGGTGGAAGGTAGTCATGACAGACTATAGCTCTTGTCCCATAGTTTCTGATCATTGGTATAGAATAAAGGTGGTCTGGAATTCGGATAAAACAGGATGTAGTTCACCACCTTATGGCTGTATACCTGCCGATATATTTGTGGATGATCAGGGTACAGACGGCAGCGGTGCTGGAGAGAACTGGTCCGGATATAAAAACTGTACTGACTGGGATCAATCGCAACTCCCAGACGACAGAAAGATATATGAAGGAGACGAAATTACAACTGGTGATGGTGACTTTACCATAGGTGTCAATGTGAATAATCATACCAATAATCTCTTTAATGGACTAATTGACTGGATTATCTGGCAGGACAGTGTGGACTACTCAGGTGTTGATGATCCTCCAATGCCTCCATAAACAGAAAACAGTAAAGAAGAATTTTATTATTCTTTGCCTTCATACCCTATTTAAGAAATGGCCCGGGATTCTTTTACAAGAAGCATTATAAAATTAGGCATGATATTTGCTAATAAATTACTGTGTAAAAACACACTTAGTAGGTGAAAATACTCATACTGGGGATGCAAAAATGGGAAAGAAGAGATTTATAGCTTTAGGTTTGTTAACGGTTTTATTAATGTTTTTTGTAATGGTGTTGGTTAAGGTAGTGCCTATCTTGTAAAGTATAAAAAGGCATTGTAAAAACTCCGTTTATTTAAGACACCATTCAGAGGGGGAAAACCTATACACTCTTAAAACAAAGGTACGTCTTTTTATCAGAGACAATTATGGTATAATTTTATCAGACCTTAATTTAGGAAGGGGGGAATGGATTATACAATCAAGATAGGGGGCGAAGCAGGGCAAGGTCTTCAGACCATTGGAGGAATACTTGCAAAGGTCTTTGTAAAGCATGGTTTTTTTCTCTTCTCCCATCAGGAGTATATGTCTCGCATACGAGGTGGACACAACTTTTACCAGTTGAGATTCTCAGATTCACCTATTATGTGTTCAAAAGCAGAGGTGGATATCCTGGTTGCCTTAAATCTTGAGACCATAGAACTCCACAAAGCTAAACTAAGCAGATATGGAATGGTGGTTTATGATTCAAAAGTCACAAAAAAGAGGTTTCATTCTGAAGAATTCTTAGATGTACCCTTCAAAGAGATCGCCTTGAGAGAAGGTGGAACGCCTCTTATGGAGAACACTGTTGCAACAGGAGCAGTACTGGGTATGCTTGGAATGGATATGAGGAGCTATGAAGAGACTCTGAAAGAGGTCTTCAAGAAAAAAGGAGATGAGATCGTCTCAAAGAATCTCTCTGCTGCAAAGGCAGGATATGAGTATGCAGTAACAAACTGTCTCAAGTGTAGATTTACTGTCCCCAGAAGAGAGCCCCCATCAAGGATGATTCTTATCAATGGTAATGAGGCGATTGGGCTTGGGGCATTATTCAGTGGATGTAGATTCTATTCTGCCTATCCAATGACGCCTTCGACAGGAATTATGAACTATATTGCTTCAAGGGCTGCTGAATATGGAATAGTCGTGGAACAGGCTGAAGACGAGATATCTGCAATAAACATGGCACTTGGAGCATCCTTTGCAGGTGTAAGGGCAATGACAGGTTCATCAGGTGGTGGATTCGCCCTTATGGTAGAAGGCCTCTCCTTAGGAGCAATAACAGAGACTCCTATTGTTATAGCAGAAGTTCAGAGACCAGGCCCTGCTACGGGATTGCCAACAAGGACTGAACAGGCAGACCTGCTGTTTGTTCTATATACAGGCCATGGAGAGTTTCCCAGAGTGGTATTTGTGCCTGGAACACCTGAGCAGGCTTTCTATCTCACAAATAAGGCATTTAATCTTGCAGAAAAGTATCAGATACCAGCAATACTGCTTTCTGACCAGTATCTTGCAGACTCACAATGGACTATGATGCCTTTTGACACAGAAAGGCTGAAATACAAGGATTACAGACTGAGAGGAAAAAGATTAAAGAATGTGGATATTTACAAGAGGCATCTATTCACAGACAACGGAGTATCCCCATTGGCTGTGCCTGGAGACTCAGAACATCTTGTAGTAACAGACAGTGACGAACATGATGAAGAGGGACATATGATAGAGGATGCTGAAACAAGAGCAAAGATGGTAAATAAGAGAATATTTAAAAAATTAGCCCTTATAAGGGAAGAAATATCCCCTCCTACTGTCTATGGAGATAAAACACCTGAAACGGTTCTCATATGCTGGGGGTCAACCTATGGGGTTGTAAAAGAGGTGGTGGATGAACTCTCTGCTGAACAGTCTATTGCAATGATGCACTTCAGTGAGGTGTATCCATTTCCTGATACTGCTGCAAATGACTATCTTCAGATTCTTAAAAAGGCAAAAAGGACCATATGTATAGAAAACAATGCTACTGGGCAGTTTGCCTATCTACTAAAAGCTGAGACAGGTTTTATCCCTTCAGACAAAATAAACAGATACGATGGTAGGCCCTTTGTACTTGAAGAACTCCTGGAGGCTGTTAAATCCAGAACTGCTCAGGAGGTAACATGACAGAACTCGATGAGTACAGAGGGCGAAAACCAGCATGGTGTCCTGGCTGTGGAAACTTTGCCATCCTTAAAACCCTTAAAGAAACACTCGGGGAAATACAGCTCAGGCCCCATCAATTAACCATAGTATCTGGTATAGGACAGGCTGGTAAGCTTCCTCATTATTTAAGATGCAACACTTTTAATGGTCTGCACGGAAGAGCACTCCCTGTAGCTACTGGTATCAGACTTGTAAACCCTGAGATGGTGGTGATTGCTGTTACAGGTGATGGTGACTGTTATGGAGAGGGAGGTAATCATCTAATACATGCCATCAGGAGAAATGTAAACATTAGTCTATTTGTCCACAACAACCAGATCTATGGCCTTACTAAGGGGCAGGCATCCCCTACATCAGTAGAGTCATTGACAACAAAGACCCAACCCTTTGGAGTCCTTTCTGAACCCCTCAATCCAATAGCCCTTGCAATAGCCCTTGACTGTAGTTTTGTAGCCAGAGGCTATGCAGGTGACACCGAATATCTTAAGTACCTGATGAAGGAGGCGGTTCTTCATAAAGGATTTGCCCTGCTTGACATACTTCAGCCCTGTATAACCTTCAATAAGATTAATACATATCAATGGTACTCTGAACGTATCTATAGACTTGAAGAAGGATACAACCCTTCTGATAGAATAAATGCCTTCCAGATAGCCCTTCAATGGGGTGATAAAATCCCTACAGGTATCATTTATAAAAGAGATAAACCTACTATGGAAGAAAAGATACCTGTACTGACAGAAGGCCCTCTTGTAAGACAACCCTTCAGAATGGATAAAATAGTAAGGGAGATAGAAAACCTTATACCTTAGTTCTTCTCCTGTGAATACATATAAAACTTTATTAGAGGATTTATAATAATGAAAAGGGTCTCAATTCTTGGTTCCACAGGCTCGATCGGAAGATCAACTCTGGAGGTAATAAGAAAATATCCTGACAGATTTGAGGTGGTCGCTCTCTCAACAGGAAGAAACATTGAACTCCTTCTGGAACAGATAAAGGAGTTCAGGCCCAGAGCAGTTGCAGTATCAGATCATGAAAAGGCTGAAATACTCCGCACTCACATAAGTGATGTAAGGGTCCTTTCAGGTCTCGATGGCCTTCTGTCAGTAGCTTCCTTAGAAGAGGCTGATTTTGTAGTCTCTGCCATATCTGGTTCAGCAGGACTGCTTCCAACACTGCAGGCAATCAGAACAGGAAAGACTGTCGGTCTTGCCAATAAAGAGACCCTTGTTATGGCAGGTGAGATAGTAAAGAGAGAACTTAAGCTCTATAATTCAAGACTGATCCCTATTGACAGTGAACATAGTGCCATATTCCAGTGTCTTGAGGGTAGAGACCCTTCTACAGTGAGAAGGCTTATTCTAACCGCCTCTGGAGGTCCCTTTAGAGAGCTATCTGCTGAACAGATGAACAATATTGATGTTACAGATGCCCTCAATCATCCCACATGGAATATGGGCAGAAAGATTACTATCGACTCCGCTACTTTAATGAACAAGGGGCTTGAGGTGATTGAAGCACACTTTCTCTTTGATTTCTCACCCGATGCAATTGAGGTGATTATTCATCCCCAGAGTATAGTCCATTCCCTCGTAGAATTTATAGACGGCTCTATACTCGCACAATTGTCTGTACCTGATATGAAGGGACCTATTGCATATGCACTCAGTTATCCAGAAAGACTGGAGAATATTCTACAGGAGTGTAGTCTCGCAGAGATAGGAACACTTATATTTGAACGGCCCGATATCCATAGGTTTCCTTGTCTGGGATATGCATATGAGGCTCTCAGGCTTGGTGGGACTGCACCAACTGTACTGAATGCAGCAAATGAGATGGCAGTAGATGCCTTTCTGAAAGGCATTATACCTTTTGTTAAGATACCTGTTATAATAGAGGAGATACTTCATGCCCATACTCCCCAGAGTATAAACACCTTAGAGGATGTCTTAGAGGCAGACAGATGGGCAAGAAGAAAGTTTAACGAAATAGTGGAGGTAAGGTGAGCATACTATCTGCAATAATCTTGTTAGGAATTCTTATCTTTGTCCATGAATTGGGACATTTTCTTTTTGCAAAACTTTCTAAGGTTAAGGTACTTAAATTTTCGCTCGGATTTGGACCCAGACTAATAGGAAAACGGATAGGTGAAACAGAGTATCTCATCTCTGCACTTCCACTCGGTGGATATGTGAAGATGTTGGGAGAGGAGCCTGGTGAAGAACTCTCTCCTAAAGAAAAAAAGAGGGCATTCAGTGAACAATCTGTATTAAAAAGGGCTTTTATTGTGTTTGCAGGTCCCCTTTTTAATATTCTTCTTGCCTATGTGGTTTTCACTGGGATACTTGCCTCAGGGCTTCCTATCAACATCCCCCATGTGGAGAGGATGCTTCCTATAATAGACAAGGTTGAAGAGGGTTATCCTGCAGAGAAAGCAGGCCTTAGAGCAGGAGACAAGGTCATAAAAATCAACAATAAAGAGATATCCACATGGTTTGATATGGTAGAGATAGTTTCACAGAATCCGGGCAGGGAGCTACTGTTCACTATAAAGAGGGGAGAAGAAACCTTACAGATAAGCATCATTCCAGAAGCAGTTCAGGAGAAAGACATGGATGGAAATCCCATAACCATAGGCAGAATAGGCGTAAGAAAACTCGGAAGTGGAATGTTTGAAACCATAGAGGCCTCATCTTTCTGGAGTACTCCTATAAAAGGTGCGGTGGCTACCTGTAAAATGGGACTGTTTATAATTGATTCAATAGAAATGCTTATTACAGGTAAGGTATCTTTCAAGAATCTCGGAGGACCCATAACCATCCTTAAAGAATCTGGCAGGGCAGCAGAAGCAGGATTTCTCCCTTATCTGTTTTTCATGGCTCTTCTTAGTGTGAATCTGGGAATTCTAAATCTTCTTCCCATACCAATCCTTGATGGAGGTCATCTGCTCTTGTTTGGAATAGAGGCTATGAAAGGAGCACCTCTTAGGGAGAAGACAGTAATTATTATAAACAGAGTGGGTTATTTACTACTTATACTTCTCATGGCACTGGCACTCTATAATGACTTTTTCCGTCTGTTCTCCAGAAGATGACCATTGAAGTAAAGATATACTACGAGGACACAGACTGTGGTGGAGTTGTTTATTATGCAAACTATCTCAAATACTTTGAAAGAGGCCGTACAGAGTATCTTGAAGCTAAAGGATTCCGGTTGAAGGACCTTATGGAAAAAGGTATCTTTTTTGTGGTGGTTGAAGCATTCCTCAGATATCATTCTCCAGGCAGGTATGGAGATATCCTTCTTGTGGATACAGAACTGTTGGAAAAGGGTAATGTTTCCCTCAGATTTTCACATAAAGTGAAGAGAAAGGAGACGGATGAACTGCTTGTTACAGGTGAAGTAAAAATCGCCTCTGTCTCAAAGGACCTTAAATTGCAAAAAATACCAAGATATATACTGGATAGTCTCTGATGGGCCTTTCAAGACCTCCAACAATAAAGAGACAGACCTCCTCTGGTGGGGTAATATTCAGAGAAAATAACAGGGTGATAGAGGTGGCTCTTATCTCTGTAAAAAATGGTTCAATATGGACTCTGCCAAAGGGTGTGGTTGAGAGAAATGAGGATATAATAAAAACAGCTTTAAGAGAGGTGAAAGAAGAAACGGGTCTTGAGGGAGAGATTGTGGCTGAATTAGGTAGTATCTCTTACTGGTATTATATGAAAGATGAAAACACAAAGTACCATAAAACTGTCTATTATTATCTTATGGAGTACAGAAGCGGGAGTACAGAAGAACATGATCGTGAGGTAGAAGAGGTGAAATGGTATCCTATTGAAGAGGCCCTAAAAAGAGTTAAATACAAAGGCGACAGGGTAGTTCTAAAAAGGGCAAGAGAGATCCTTCTGTCACAACAGAAAAGGGATGAGTAAGTTCAAAGACCAGAAACAACTCTCAAAAATCGTCTCTGAGCTTAAAGTCATAGGTAAGAAAGTTGTCTTCACAAATGGCTGTTTTGATATTATCCATGCAGGACATATACATTACCTTCGTGAAGCAAAATCACTCGGGGATGTGCTTATTGTTGCGATTAACTCTGACTCCTCTATCAAGAGACTGAAACCGGGAAGACCTATAGTGCCTCAAGGTGAAAGGATAGAGGTGATATCGGCTCTTCAGATGGTAGATTATGTAACAGTATTCGATGAGGATACACCATATAACTTGATAAAACTTCTCAGACCAGACATACTGGTAAAGGGTGGTGACTGGAAAAGGGAGAACATTGTTGGTGCAGACCTTGTAGAGGAGGTATACTCCCTTTCTTACTATGAAGGCATTTCTACTACAAAGATAATAGAGACCATTCTTGAGAGATTCTGTAACAAAGAATGAAGGAACCCATTCTAAACCCCTTCAGGCATCTGCTTCATATATCTGCAATAACCAGAAAGATCTCAAACCTCTCTGGTTCTTCAAAGGCACTGTTTATAGTCCAGATGACAAAAGAATACAGACAATACAAGCATATAGTTATCACTCCCTCTGAGGATGAGGCTATAACCTTACTCAAAGATATCCAATTTTATGCAAAGATTATTGGTCTTAAAGAAAGATCTGTCTCTCTTCTGCCTGAAGGTGATAACCTTAGCGCCTCAGGCAGGAGGATGCAGATACTGGCTACATTCTTTAAGGGAGCCTTACTTGTAGGTTCTGAAAATGCCTTTATAAGACCCTCTTGGAATAAGAACGCTCTTGAGAGGAATATTCTGGTAATAAAGGTGGGAGACTCCTTCAGAAGAGAGGAACTCATTGAAAGACTCCAGAGAATGGGTTACAGAAGAAGTCCAGTTGTAACAGATAGAGGCCAGTTTAGTGAACGAAACTGGGTATTTGATGTCTTCCCATCAAATACTGAATATCCATTGAGAATCGAGTTCTTTGGGGATGAGATAGAGGCCTTAAAGGAGTTTGATATAGATACCCAAAGATCTTTACATTCTATTGAAAGCATGAAGATAATGCCAGCATTTGAAGACTCCACTGGCAGACCAGTATATGAAAGTCTTGGTAAAGATAACATCTACTATATTATTGAGAAGACAAGTTACATAATACCTCCAGAAAACTCTTTCATCCTTCAGAGTATATCCATAGAAGGCACTGACAAGGCAGAAGTTTTGTCCCTTTCTGGTATAGGTATGCTTCACAGAGAACGAAAGGATATCTATGAATTATCTGAAAATCTTAAAAAACTCATAAAAAAGGGATACAGAATCCTATTTGTCTTGAACACTGAGTCTCAGGCTGAAAGACTTAAAGAGATACTCAGAGATACCTCTCTGATAGCACCCAAGATACCACCAGAATCCCTTCTCAATTACAATGGTGCAATTGCTCTAACCATAGGAAATCTTAGCACCGGCGTACATCTTCCAGGCCTGTTGATCCTCTCATCTACTGACCTCTTTGGTAGAGGGCCCATCCAGAGAAGGACAAAAGAACAGAAGATAAAGAATATCCTGGACAGTCTTGAAGAACTAAAAGAAGGGGATTATGTGGTTCATCGTGACTATGGTATCGGTAGATTCATAGGACTGAGGATGCTCAAAAGCTTAGCAGGACTAACCGAGGCCATGGTTATTGAATACAGAGATGGGGCAAGACTCTATGTACCCATATATAATATCGGACTTATACAGAAATACAGGGCTGAAGAGGGGATTATTCCTGTAGTTGACAGGCTTGATAGCAAGGCTTGGAGGAAGAAGAAGGAACGGATCAGGAAAAAGATACAGGAGATGGCATATAGGCTTTTGAACCTCTATGCAAAACGTCATGTCACAAAGGCACATGCCTTCAGTAAAGATACAATCCTACACAAAGAGTTCGAAGACTTCTTTCCCTTTGAAGAGACCCCTGATCAGATAAAGGCATGGGAAGAGATAAAATCTGATATGGAGAAAGACCAGCCCATGGACAGACTTCTCTGTGGAGACGTAGGATTTGGTAAAACTGAGCTTGCCATGAGGGCTGCATTCAAGGCTGTTTATGATGGAAAACAGGTGGCCCTGCTTGTGCCTACCACTCTTCTCTGTGAACAACACTATATTAACTTCAAGGAGAGATTCTCTGCCTTCCCTGTGAGAATAGACTACCTAAGTAGATTCAAAAGCCCTGCAGAAAGAAAAAAGACCTTCCAGATGCTTCAGGAGGGGAAGATAGATATTATTATAGGAACACATCTGCTTCTGAACAACAGAGTCAGGTTTAAAGACTTAGGGCTTTTGATAATTGACGAAGAACATAGGTTTGGTGTTACCCAGAAGGAAAGGATAAAGGAGTTGAAGAAGAATGTGGACTGTCTCAGCATGAGTGCTACTCCTATACCCCGAACACTTGAGATGGCCCTTTCAGGCATAAGACAGATAAGCCTTATTGAGACCCCTCCAGAAGAGAGACTCGCAATAAAAGGGGTTGTTACAGAGTTTAACGATACTATAATTAAAGAAGCTGTGGAAAGAGAATTAGAAAGGGCAGGACAGGTCTTCTTTGTACATAATAGAATTCAGGATATATGGCGTATGAAGGAATATCTCCAAAGACTTGTTCCGGATGCAAGGATTGCTGTGGCCCATGGACAGATGAAGGAGAGAGAACTTGAGAGAGTTATGCTCCACTTTATGGAAGGCAGATATGATATCCTTCTTTGTACCACAATAATAGGCTCTGGCATTGATATACCAAATGCAAATACCATACTGATAAATGAAGCACACAGAATAGGTCTTGCAGACCTGTACCAACTAAAGGGCAGAGTGGGAAGGAGTAACAGAAGAGCATATGCATACTTTCTTGTGCCTCCTCTGGAGAGCATCAGTGAACAGGCGAGAAGGCGTATCAGTGCAATAGAGGAGTTAAATTACCTTGGAGCAGGACTTCAACTTGCAATACGAGACTTAGAGATAAGAGGGGCAGGAAACCTACTGGGTAAAGAACAGTCTGGCCATATAAATGCAGTGGGTATAGACCTCTATATGGAAATGCTACAACAGGAGGTAGCAGCCCTTCAGGGTAGAGATATTGAGGAACCTCCTGAGCCTTCTATAGAACTGAAGGTGGATGCCTTCCTGCCGGATGAGTATATACAGGATATCCCTGTAAGGATAAATCTCTACAGAAGGCTTTATAGAGCAGAAACTCTGGAGGAGATAGAAGAGATAGCAGAAGAGATAGTTGACCGTTTTGGCCCTTTACCAGAGGAAGGAGCAAGACTAATAGAGATGATAAAACTGAGAACCCTATGTAGAAAACTTAAGATCCTTTCTATAAAGGGACTAAAAGGTGGAGTGAAGATCACAGTAGATGGACAGACCCCGCTCAGTCCAGAGAAGCTTCTGGAACTTCATCAAAAAGGAATCCCTTTAAGTCTCCATGAAGATGGTTTTACTTTGAAAACTGATGACTCAAGACACATAGAGGTGCTCCATAGGATAAGAGAGTTTTTTGTCCTTTGCAGTAATTGATTTTCTGAGGTATAATATTGTTTGTGTTGAAGAATATTCTGGATAGAGTATCAATCGGGAAAGCAGGTGAGAAAGAGGCGATCAGATATCTGAAAAAGAAGGGATACAGGATACTTGATAGGAATTTCAGAACACCACTGGGTGAAATAGATATTATTGCAGAGGATAAAAATCAAATCGTTTTTGTAGAAGTCAAGACAAGAACCTCTGACACCTTCGGAGAACCTTTCGAATCCGTCCATAAAACAAAACAGTACAGATTAAAGAAGCTCGCACTCTTTTATATAAAACAGAAGGGTAAAGAGGATATGTCTGTGAGGTTTGATGTAGTAAGCATAAAGATAGGAGATACCAAGGAGGTAAAACATATAGAAGGGGCCTTTGAGGTATGAGTATACCCGAGCCATTAAATCTGAAGAATGTCAAAAGGTATAGTATTCGTAAGAGAAAGAGCAAAGCTGAAATAGACCGCGCCGGAGCCCCATTAAAGAAAGGTATCTCCTTGAAAGACTTTCTTGACTCATTACCAGATTTCCTTGCAGCCAGAGAACTGAAAGAGGTGGCCATCTCAATAGTCAATGCCAGAAACAAAGACAAACCAGTAGTACTTGCCATGGGAGCACATCCCATAAAAGTAGGGCTTTCTCCTATTATTATTGACCTAATGGAAAAGGGAATAATAACTGCCATAGCCTCAAACGGAGCTGCCATAGTCCATGATTTTGAGATGGCCCTTCTGGGGCAGACATCCGAGAATGTGGATGAGGCTCTGGAGGAAGGAATGTTTGGGATGGCAGAAGAGACAGGAGTATATCTCAACAGGGCGATTGTGGAAGGTGCAAGAAAGGGTAAAGGAATGGGAGAAGTGGTGGGAGAGATGATCGAGACCTCAAAAGAATTCCAATACCCCCAATATAGCATATTTGGTTCTGCATTCAGACTGAAGATACCAGCAACTGTTCATGTAGCAATAGGTACAGATATCATTCATATGCATCCAGAATGTGATGGTTCTGCCACAGGAATTACAACTCATACTGATTTTAAGATATTCTGTTCTGTAATAAGCAGACTCCAAGATGGGGTCTTTATCAATCTCGGTTCTGCTGTAATAATGCCAGAAGTTTTTTTAAAGGCCCTCTCAGTAGTAAGGAATCTCGGCCACAGGCTTAATAGATTCACCACAGTGACAATGGATTTTCAGAAACACTATCGTCCCATGGTGAATGTGGTGCACAGGCCTACAAAAGACGGAGGAAGGGGATATTATCTCATAGGACATCATGAGATCCTTTTCCCCTTGCTTGTAGCAACTGTATTGGAGTATTATTAATTCTCCTTGACAGTGGAGGTATATTTTGAAGAGACATATTGAAGAGGGAAGTCGGTTCTTAATGAATACATACCAGAGATTCCCTCTTGTGTTCCAGAAAGGTCGAGGGTGTAGAGTTTATACCACAGAGGGTAAAGAGTATATAGACTTTGTAGGAGGTATAGCAGTCAATGTACTTGGACACTGTCATCCAAGGGTAGTAGTAGCCATACAGAAACAGGCCCAGAGACTCATGCATGTATCAAATCTCTATTACAATGAGCTTCAGATAAAACTTGCCAAGCTCCTTGTTGAAAATTCCTTTGCAGATAGAGTATTCTTTTGTAATTCAGGGGCAGAGGCAAACGAGGCTGCTATAAAACTTGCCAGAAAATACTCCAAACAACGTTATGGAGAAGGTCGGTATGAGATTATAACCGCATACAACTCCTTTCATGGGAGAACAATAGCTACTATTACTGCTACAGGACAGGATAAAGTAAAAGAGGGTTTTGAACCTCTGTTGCCAGGATTCAGGCATGTTAGATACAATGATATAGAAGAACTGAAGAGGGCAATCAATGAAAATACCTGTGCAGTGATGCTTGAACCAATACAGGGAGAAGGAGGCGTAATAGTTCCCTCAAAGGAGTATCTTCAACAAGTGAGACGGTTATGCAGCGAAAAAGGTCTACTTCTCATATTTGATGAAGTTCAGACAGGCATCGGAAGAACTGGAACCCTTTTTGCCTATGAACAATTTGGGATAGAACCTGATATAATGACTCTTGCAAAAGGACTGGGAGGAGGTTTCCCCATAGGAGCTATGCTTGCAAGAGACAGAATTGCAGAAGCATTCACTCCAGGCAGCCATGCCTCCACCTTTGGTGGTAATCCTCTTGCATGTGCAGCTGCGATTGCTACCTTGGAAACAGTGCTTGAAGATGGTATAATGCTCTATGAATGTAAAACCAAAGGTGAGTATTTTATGCAGAGACTTTTAGATTTAAAAGATAGATTCTCCACTGTTGTGGTTGATGTAAGGGGCATGGGCCTGATGCTTGGTATGCAACTGTCCAGGGATTGTGCTCCAGTGGTAAAGGCATGTATGGAGAGGGGGATACTCGTAAACTGTACTGCTGGTAACACCCTGAGGTTTACCCCTCCTCTCACAGTTACCCTTGATGATATCGATATTCTTGTGGAAGTGCTGAAAGACGTGCTTGGGAGGCTGTCATGAAGAGAGACTTCCTGAGATTATGGGACCTCAGCAGTGAGGAGATCTTTTCACTAATTGAGAGGGCAATAGAACTGAAAAAAGGGGTGGATGCAGGGAAATGTCCTCTTATAGGCAAAAGCATTGGTCTGCTTTTCGAGAAGCCTTCCACAAGAACAAGGGTATCCTTTGAAGTAGGGATATATCAACTTGGAGGCCAGCCTGTTTACATGACCCCTGCTGAGATTCAGCTCGGAAGAGGTGAGACCATATCAGATACAGCAAAGGTCCTTTCCAGATATCTACAAGGTATTGTAATAAGAACCCATGAACATGAGAGACTTCAGGAGTTTGCAGTATCATCAGATGTACCAGTTATAAATGGTTTGAGTAATTTACATCATCCCTGTCAAGTACTTGCAGACCTTATGACAATAAAGGAGAAAAAGGGAGACTTTAAAGGTCTTAAAGTGGCATATATAGGAGATGGTAATAATGTGGCCAATTCCCTGCTTGAGGCTGCTGGTAGAGCTGGTTTTATACTGGTAATAGCCTGTCCTGAAGGATACGAGCCTGATGCAGAGGTGCTTGAAGAGGCACGTACAGGCAGAGGAGAGATAATAATACTGAGGGAACCTGCGGAGGCAGCTGCAAAGGCTGATGTTCTGTATACAGATGTATGGATAAGTATGGGACAAGAGAACGAGACAGAAAAGAGGAGGCAGAGATTCAAAACATATCAATTGAATGAGACACTGGTTGGCTATGCCAAAAAAGATGCAATAGTAATGCACTGTTTACCTGCACACAGGGGTGAAGAAATAACTGATGCGGTATTGGATGGTCCACATAGTGTGGTATTAGACCAAGCTGAAAACAGACTTCATGCCCAGAAAGCCCTTATGGAATGGCTTTTAGGAGACAGTTATGGGAAGTAAAATAAAATTTTTAATATTATTCTTAATTATCTGTTTTTCCACTGTAGTAGCTATATGGGGCTGCACAGAGCTGAAGAGGTCTCGACCTATATTGCCCCTGAAGGAATACGAACGGATGATTGCAGGTAGACTTGATGCCGAGTATGTAGGAACTGATAACTGTCTGTCTGCCTGTCATGAACATGATGATATAAGAGCCTCTTTTGAGGCAAGTACAATGGGAGTACAGTTAAAACGTGAGTCTGGACTTCCTCTGGTGGATTGTGAATCTTGTCATGGTCCTGGAAGCCTTGCAATTAAGGGTATAACCAAAGAACTTGTAGAGGAAAATCTCAAAAAAGGGATAAAAACCAAATGTAACTATAAAACACTTATTGATATTAACAATCTTCCCCCACCTGCTCAGAGTCTTATATGTCTTAAATGTCATACAGGTAATGCCACCTTTAATCTCCACGAATGGAATGCAGGAATCCATGCCATAAATGACGTCTCCTGCTTTGACTGCCACCAGGTACACAGGAGCCCTGATCTAAAGGTCCGTCCTATCGAGACTGCTGAGATGTGTTTCAAATGTCATGAAGATCTGAAATCCTATTATAGACTGCGAAGTCATCATCCTGTGCTTGAAGGAAAAATGTTCTGTACAGATTGTCATGACCCCCATGGAACCACTGTTGAATACCTCTTACGAAAACCTTCGATAAAAGAGACCTGTACCCAATGTCATGGAGAAAAAGAAGGACCTTTCATTTATGAGCATGCTGATCTCACAGATGATTGTCTTAGTTGTCATAATTCTCATGGCTCCCCTAACAATAACCTTCTAATCATGAGAGAGCCTTTCTTGTGTCTCCAGTGCCACGAAGGACACAGAATCAACACCCCGACTGGAGAAACATTCTCTTCAGGAGTGAAGGAGTTCTTTTATCGGAGGTGTACAGACTGCCACAGCCAGATCCATGGAACCGATCTCCCCTCACCAACAGGGAAAGGGAGGTTTATAAGGTGAAAAGAATACTAATAATAGTACTTCTTCTGTTTTTATCAGAAACAGTCTTTGCAGGAGAGTCTTTCTGGGACTCAAGACATGCATACAAACCCACCTATGAGTTCAGCACTGGATACAGCATTATGGATATCTCAGATAGTCTTAATGTTATAGAATACCTTAAGGACGAAGACGCCATTCTTTTTAAAAGTAATATTGAACTCTTTCCCCTTCCACATAGATACCATTTACAGGTCTTTGGTTCCCTCGCTAATGAGTATTATCTGGATACAGGTTATGCATACAGTGATATCCTTCTGTCAAGATATATCTCTATTGAATTCCAACACAACAAGGAGTATTACACTCTGCCTTCTACAGACCCTGTATCAGCATTTAATTTTAAAAATATAAACCTCACTACAGATAGAAATTTCAGCAGTGATGTTTTCAGACATGACCTGTTTCTCCGATTAAAGGTTCCAAACTATCCACTCCATATCTTTGGGAAATACAAGGAGTATCAGCAGCGTGGTAAACTTCAGCAGAGATATATGGTGGGTTACTTTACTGTTAAAATAGACAGAGTCTCAAAAACCAGACACATGAAAACCTCAACAAAGGAGATAGAGCTTGGCAGTAATGGACATTTTGGTCCTCTGGAGGTGGAATATACCCATACAGAAAGAAGGGTTAATATTTCTGGAGAACAGGCACTGTATGACTTCACTCCTGAGATCTTTGACACTCCGGCTGATATATACCCCCATAATCTTATACCTGAATTTGAAGGTTCATCAGATATCTTAAAACTTCACACATCCTATACTGGTAGAATTGTTGCTTCCTTAAGTATTAAGAGAGCAGAAAACAGAAATAGATTCAGTAAAGCAGACAGTAGAATAGATTACTATTCAACCACTTTTACTTATATACCTAATCCAAAACTCTCCTTTTTTATGAGACTTTACTATCTGGAGAAAGAGCAGAATGAACCTGAGGAGGCTATACTTAAGGGAGTTAACAATACTATTAGATATCCTATAAGACGCTCTCCTGACAGTATAACAAGAAGGGTGTCTTTTAACCTGAGATATAGACCCTTCGTCAGAACAGGCTTTGTGGGTGAGTATACCATAACGAATAAAACCCGTTCTGAACTGGATGAATGGCATCTACTGAATGAACAAGAGACCACAATTCAGAGTGTTGCTCTAAGATTTTACAGTAGAGTTATTCAGAGATTTCGAGTCAGGGCAGAGTATCTCTTTAAACACTATCAGAATCCTCTCTATAATTCAGAACCCGACAAACTACACAGGATAAAACTCCAGGGTAATTATCAACCCACAAAGTGGCTCATTCTTATGGCAACATATCACTGGCTTTCAAAAGACAGAGACAATCTCACCTACTATGATGGAGGACTTGACAAGGTGTTTCAACTCTCTGAGGCCAGAAGAATATACCATCATAATCTTAATTGTATTGTTACATTGATACCCTCAGAAAAAGTATCCATAACAGGAGGGATAAGCTATTTTAGAGATTCTGTGAGAGGACCATGGGTCTTCAGTAGATTTAAGGGAGACGGAACACATGATGCAGGTGACCCTTATATTGTGGGAAATGTACCATATGCTGATGAATCTGTATCTTACAGCATTGGTTCCACTTTCAAATACAATGACAGAATAAGCATTTATGCTGAATTAGTCCATACTCTTTCCAGAGGTGGCTTCAGTACCTCAGATCCCCAGATATCTGATATTGCATCCTTCTCAAAACTGAAAATCTCAGAAACTGAACTTGTAATGAGAAGCACTGTAGAGATAAAAAAAGGTCTTTTCTTTGAACCACAATTTCTATACAAAAAATATGAGGATAAACTGGTATCAGAAAACTCAGGCAGTGCCTTTCAGGTACTGGCTTTCCTGACCAAGAAGTTTTAAAGAATCTACTCTTCAGGCAGATTCAATGTTCGTGGTTGATCCTCTATCTCATTAGGAGATTTTATCTCTTTTGTAGTAGACACCCCAAGTTCTCTAAATCTTCTAAGAGAGGTAAGCACCCTGCTCTCAAAGGACCTTACACTCCTGTTATATGCATCAACAGCGCTTCTTAAGGCTGAACCTGTCTTTGCAAAATGCTCCATTGCTACAGAGAATCTCTCATACAACTCTCTACCAAGCCTACTTATGTATTGCGCATTTTTTGTGAGTTCAGCTTGTTGCCAACCATAGGCCACTGCCTTCAGAAGAGCAATAAATGTTGTGGGAGTGGAGATAATCACATTTCTGCTACTGCCTTCCTCAATCAATGTTGGATCTTTCTCAATAGCTGCTGAGAAAAAGGATTCACCAGGTAGATACATCACCACAAATTCAGGTGATTGTTCAAACTGTTGCCAGTAGGTCTTTGAACTCAACTGATGAAGATATGTCCTTACCTGACTCACATAGGCATCCATCGCCTTCTGCCTTTGTCCGTCATCCTGTTGTGAGATTGCCGTAAGATAGGCATCCACAGGTGCCTTTGCATCAACCACTATAATTCTATCATTGGGAAGTCTTATGACCATATCAGGCCTCAGACGACCTGTGTCTGTAGAAACAGACCTCTGCTCATAGAAATCACAATGTGCGGTCATTCCTGCCAGTTCAACTACCCTCCTTAGACTGAACTCTCCCCACCTACCACTTATATGGGGTCTTCGGAGAGCAGTGACGAGCTTCTGGGTCTCCTGCTGCAGTTGCTGATGGGTATTCATAAGTAACTTTATATGTTCACTGAGACTCCCATAATCCTGTCTTCTTCGGGATTCCATAAGTTGAATCTGTTCTTCATACTTCTTTAGGGCGTCCTGAAGTGGTTTTATAAGACTGTTGATAGCGGTCTGATGCTCCCCTAACCTACCCTTAGTCTCCTCTACTAATCTACTAAGCCTCTCTGAGGCGAGTCTAAGAAACTCTTCACTACTACTTTTCAGGGCTGCTGCAGAGAGGGCCTCAAAGGTGTCCTTCATCTCCTTTTTCATCTCCTCTAAGAGTGCCTTCTGTTCATTCAGGTTCTTTTCTGAAGCCTCAAGCCGTGTTATAGCCTCAATACTCTTCTGTTTCTCCTCTGTAAGAGTATCCCTTAAGATGGATATCTCTCTATCTTTTGTCTCTATCTGTTGCCTTAGCTCCTCTATTCTTGCTTCTGAGGCCCTGTAAAGCTCTCTCAACTCTGAAACTTCCTGTGCATATCTCTGTTCTGAAAGAGCCCTCTCCTTGAGACTCTTTAAACGATAAATAAACAAACCTACTAATAGTCCTGCAGCAAAAGCCGATAGAATCCACAATACCTCCATCAAATACTCCTACAACTAAAATAGAGACTTTTGAAAAACCTTTTTTTCTTCACTAATATTCACCTCTTTAATATTACCATTTATCTCTATTAATGGTGTCTTCTCAGAGTGTCTGCATGTTCCAAAAAGAAACCTTCTTCTTGAAGAAGTGAGTATCAACTCCTCTGATGCCCTTGTCATAGCCACATAGAGGAGTCTCCTTTCTTCCTCTTCATCCGTCTCTCTTCCTTCCATCTTCAATGGGACAATGCCATTCTCTAAACCCGCTATAAATACTACAGGAAACTCAAGCCCCTTTGAGGCATGCATCGTCAGTATATAGACCGCCTCAGATCCTGCCCTATAAAGATCTTCACCTCTTAGAAAGACCAACTCATCTCTTATTCTCCGAAACCCCTCTTCTAAATCAAGGGACTGGACCCCGTAGGCAACCTCCATAAGGGCCTCTATCGCCACCCTCTCCCCTTTATAATAGTCCATGAATCCCAACAACTCAATAATACCCTTTACCATACTAAAAATGTTGTTAGAATAATTTATTTTAATATTTTCAATAAATTGTATAAATTCTTTAAAGTTTTTACTTAAGTTTTTATTCCTTTCTATCATTTCTATAAGTGAAATCTTCAAGGAGTTTGCCTTCTCAATGAGACTGCTGAGTGTCTTCTCTCCTATTCCCCTTTTTGGGATATTCATCACCCTCTTAAGAGCCTCTTCATCATGATAGAGGATGAAACTGAGATAGTTTAGAATAGCCTTCACAGATTCGTACTCCAAAAGGGCCTTCTGTTCTATACTCCTGCAAGGTATTCCTGCCCTATCCAGTGCCTTTTTTATGGGTGAAATCAGTGCATTTATCCTCACCAGAATTGCAATATCCGAGAGACTTCTCCGTGTTGATGTATAAGAAAGATTGTGGTAGCCTGTACCACCAAGTCTTTTTCTTATTTCATCTGCTATATATGATGCCTCTTTACTCTCATCTATAAGACTCACATAGGTAACAACACATCCAGAGTCCTTTGTACTTCTGATATCCTTCTCTATTCTTTTGGTATTGCACTTTACAACCTTCTCTGCTACAGTAAGGATTGTAGGAGGATTTCTATAGTTGTCTTTCAACACCACCTTAGAGGGAGAAAAATCCTTTATAAAAGCTTGTAGGCTTTCCGCATTAGCACCTCTGAAGGAATATATCGCCTGGTCATCATCACCAACAGCCAATACTCTGGCTCCCTTCTTTGACAGAACTCTAATAAATTCATACTGCAGGGGATTTATATCCTGAAACTCATCAACTATTATCTCTTTCACTCTTCTCTGCAGAGCAGATCCTTCAGGTCTGTTCATTAGGGCTATGGGTATCTCCAGAAGGTGTTCAAAGTCATAAAGTCCTTTCTGCTTTAAGATCTCTGTATAGGTATAATATATTTCCTGAAGTTTTATATCAGAAGAAAGCCGAAGGATATTTCTATGCATACAAAGATTATCAAAAATCTTATCTACATTCTGGTCTGTAAGAAGACTTCTGAGCAGTGTTAATGCTTCTGTTCTGTTTACAAGTGTAACCTTAATCCCCTCCTCTTCCATAATCCTCTTTCCAAGGGCATGAATTGTTCCTACAAAAAGCTTCTCTCTGTAGAATCCATACCTCTTCAGCCTCTCTATCATCTCTCTTGCTGCCCTGGTAGTGAAGGTAATAGCCACAATCTCTTCAGGCTCTATGCCTTTGTCAATCAGGTGGGCTATTCTCATTGTAATTGTATGGGTCTTGCCACTGCCTGGACCAGCAACAACCAGAAGGTGTCCCTCCTCCTGAAATACTACCTCTTTCTGTTCAGAATTGAGAGTGTGATACATTGTCTTCTTATAACATTTTGGTAGAAGTTAATTCAACAGAGAGGATTTTGTTATTATATTAAGTTGATATTCTCAAAAAATACATAAAGCCGAATTTAGTAATCCAAAAGGAGGTCTGGAATTGGGCAGAAACCTTGTAGAGAAGATATTTGAATCTCATCTGTTGAAAGGAAGATTGGTTCCTGGAGAGACAATCAGTCTCAGGGTTGATGAGGTCTATACGCAAGATGCCACTGGAACAATGGCATGGCTACAATTCGAGGCAATAGGGATAGATAGAGTAAAGGTTCCCCTTGCTGTGAGCTATGTGGACCATAATATGATACAGTCAAACTTCCGTAATCCTGATGATCACATCTTTCTTCAGACCGCAGCACAGAGGTTCGGAGCCTACTTCTCAAAGCCTGGTAATGGAATATGTCACCAGGTAAATCTTGAGAGATTTGCGAGACCAGGTTGGATCGGCCTTGGTACAGACAGCCATACCCCAACAAATGGCGGCATAGGAATGATTGCCATAGGTGTGGGTGGTCTTGAGGCAGCCACAGTAATGGCAGGCATGCCTTTTGAGATAAAGATGCCAAAGGTGGTGCTTGTAAGGCTCACAGGCAAACTCCAAAGACCATGGGTTACTGCCATGGATATAATACTGGAGCTTCTGAGAAGACTCTCTGTAAAGGGTGGTGTAGGAAAGATCTTCGAATATGGAGGCCCTGCAGTGGCTGAGTTGAATGTTACTGAAAGGGCTACGATAACAAATATGGGAGCAGAACTGGGGGCAACAACCTCTGTATTCCCAAGCGATGAGATAACCCTTCATTTTCTGAAAGCCCAGGGAAGAGAGGAACACTGGATAGAACTCCATGCAGATGAGGATGCAGAGTATGATGAAGTAATAGAGATAGACCTCAGTAGCCTTGAACCCCTAATTGCAAGACCCCATAGTCCAGACAATGTAGTTCCTGTAAAAACACTCTCCGGGCTCAAAGTGGACCAGGTATGTATTGGAAGTTGTACAAATTCATCATATCAGGTAATGCGTTCAGTAGCGTCGATTCTAAGAGGAAGAAAGATTGCAGAACATATAAATCTATTAATAAATCCTGGCTCAAAACAGGTATATGAGATGATAGCAAGGGATGGTTCTCTTGCAGAGATAATTGCTGCTGGTGCCAGGCTACTTGAGATATCCTGTGGACCATGTATCGGTATGGGTGGGGCTCCTGGTACAGGACAGGTCTCTGTAAGGTCCTATAACCGTAATTTCAGAGGCAGATGTGGAAATAAGGATGCTGAAGTATATTTGGCCAATCCCCTTGTCTGTGCAGCAGTAGCACTAAAGGGAGAGATTTTTGATCCAACAGACACAGATATGGAGATCGAGATTCCTCCAGAACCTGACAATTTTCTCATCAATGATAACCTCTTGATTCCTCCATCTGAAGAGACCTCAAAAATAAGAATAATTAAGGGTCCTAACATTAAGGAGGTTCCCCTGAAGGAACCACTAACAGATACAATCGAGGCAGAGGTACTCCTTAAGGTAGGAGACAATATAACCACAGATGATATAATGCCTGCAGGAGCTCAGGTACTCCCACTAAGGTCAAATATACCAGCAATATCAGAGTATGTATTTCATAATATCGATCCCAGGTTTCCTGAAAAGGCAATTGAAGCAAAAAAAAGAGGGGGAGGAATTATCATAGGAGGAGAAAACTATGGACAGGGCTCTTCAAGAGAACACGCTGCCCTGGCACCGATGTATCTCGGGGTAAAGGCAGTTATTGCACGGTCTTTTGCTCGGATACATAGATCAAATCTGATAAATTTTGGAATCCTTCCCCTTGTGTTTGAGGACCCTACAGATAGTGAGAAGCTCCATAAAGGTGATATAGTAAAGATCTCCAATATAATTAAATCACTCAATAATGAACAGAAATTCAAGGTCCAGAACCTATCGACAGGAGAAGAATTCACTGTGTATTCAGACCTCAGTGAACGGGAAAAGAAACTGATACTTTCGGGAGGTCTACTTTCTTATGTGAGGAACAATATTCAAAAAACAGATATTACATCCTAAAAATGGGGTATTATGCTGGAAAAAATTTAAATTATTTCTTAAAATAAGCTTGCATTATTCCATATAATTTATGATAATTTATATATTATGGCTGCAAAGTTAGGTCAGTTGTTAATTGATTCAAACCTTATTACAGAGGCACAGTTAAAGGAAGCTCTTAATCTTCAAAAAAAAGAAGGAGGGAGGCTTGGTTCAAAACTTGTTAAGCTGGGATATATTACTGAAGACAAACTTGTAGAATTCTTGAGTAAACAGTATGGAGTGCCCTCAATAAACCTATCCGATTATGAGATAGACCCTTCTGTTATAAAGCTGATTCCTGCTGAGATGGCAAAAAAATACATGGTTATTCCTGTTGCAAGGGTTGGAGCAACACTAACAGTGGCAATGGCTGATCCTTCCAACCTTTTTGCTATAGATGATATAAAATTCATGACAGGCTACAATGTAGAAGCCGTTGTTGCACCCGAGTCTTCTATTATGGAAGCTATTCAGAAGTACTACAGTGGTAAAGGAGAACTTGCAAGAAAAACCGCAGCTACTGCAACAGCAGTACAACCCAGAGACTTCACAATATCAGAGATGGAAGAAGTTGAAGATGACGAAGACGAATTCTCCCTTGATGATGATACACCAACTGTGGATGTGGAAGAGTTTGATAAACTGGTAGATACTGCCTTAGACCATATTGAAACCGTTGAAGAGAAGGAAGATGAAGAGGTTATCAAAGAGGTAGAAGCACCTATTGTTAAGCTCGTCAACGGGATCCTCCTTAACGCAATAAAACAGGGGGCAAGTGATGTGCATATTGAGCCCTATGAATCTGTTCTCAGGGTGAGATACAGAATCGATGGGGTGCTTTACAATATAATGAACCTTCCGATCAAGATCAAAAATGCTATTACTTCAAGGATAAAAATAATGTCAAGGCTTGACATAGCTGAAAGAAGGCTTCCACAGGATGGAAGAATAAAATTAAAACTGGGTAGAAAAAGAGAGGTTGATCTTCGTGTATCAACCCTACCCTGTCTTTTTGGTGAAAAGACAGTTCTGAGAATACTTGACAAGTCAAACCTCCAGATAGATATGACAAAACTTGGATTTGAGGAGGACCAGTTACAGGACTTTATGGAAGCTATTGAGAAACCTTATGGAATGGTCTTGGTTACTGGTCCTACAGGTAGTGGAAAGACCACAACCCTTTATTCAGCCTTAAACCATTTAAACAAGCCGGGAATCAATATAATGACAGCAGAAGACCCAGTGGAGTATAACTTTCACGGGATAAACCAGGTACAGGTAAGGGAAGAGATAGGCCTCACCTTTGCATCCGCCTTAAGGTCATTCCTTAGGCAGGACCCTGATATAATTATGGTGGGTGAGATCCGTGACTTTGAGACAGCAGAGATAGCAATAAAGGCAGCTCTGACCGGACACCTTGTGCTCAGTACCCTTCACACCAATGATGCACCAAGCACAATAACAAGACTCCTTAATATGGGTATTGAGCCTTTCCTCGTCTCCTCTTCAGTAATACTCATACTGGCTCAGCGGCTTGCTCGTAAGATATGTAACAACTGCAAGGTAGAAGAAAGATTTCCCGAGAATACCCTACTAAAGTTGGGATTTACAGAGGAAGAGGTAAAAAATATAAAATGTTACAAAGGCAAAGGCTGTCCTGCTTGTAATAATTCAGGATATAAAGGAAGGGTGGCACTATATGAGGTAATGCCGGTTAAAGATGAATTAAAAGAACTGATACTGGAAGGAGCATCTGCACAGGAACTGAAAAAAGCCGCTATAAGACTCGGAATGAAGACACTCCGCAGAAGCGGTCTCAATAAAGTGAAAGCAGGTGTTACCAGTATAGAGGAGGTCTTGAGAGTAACATTCGAGGACTAAGGTAGAATTCCGCAGAAGGAGGCAATACAATGGCAACTCTTTATGACTTTCTGAAGATGATGATTGACAAAGGGGCATCTGATCTCCATATTACCACAGGGAGCCCACCAAGACTCAGGATTAATGGAAAACTTGTACCTATTGACCATCCCCCCCTTACACCTGCTGATACAAAGGCCCTTTGTTACAGTATACTCACAGACGCACAGAAGCACCGTTTTGAAGAGAACAATGAACTTGATCTCTCCTTTGGTATAAAAGGATTGAGCCGTTTCAGGGCAAATATATTTATGCAACGAGGAGCAGTTGCAGGTGCATTCAGAACAATCCCATTCAAGATTATGACATTCCGAGAGCTGGGTCTACCTGAGATTCTCAATGAGTTGGTAAAAAAGCCGAGAGGTTTGATTCTTGTTACTGGACCAACAGGCTCAGGAAAAACCACCACGCTTGCAGCTATGATTGACAGAATCAATGAAGAAAGGAATGAACATATTATAACTATTGAAGACCCTATAGAGTACCTTCATCCTCATAAGGGCTGTTTAGTAAATCAGAGAGAGGTTACAGCAGACACCGCCTCCTTTCATACAGCCCTTAAGTATATCCTTAGACAGGACCCTGATGTGGTTCTGATAGGTGAGATGAGAGACCTTGAGACCATAGAGGCAGCCCTCAGGGTTTCAGAAACAGGACATCTGACCCTCGCGACTTTACATACAAACTCAGCGGTACAGACAATAAATCGTATAATAGATGTGTTTCCTCCCCATCAGCAGGACCAGGTAAGGGTTCAGCTCTCTTTTGTCCTTGAAGGTATAATTGCTCAACAGTTGTTACCAAGAAAGGATGGTAAGGGCAGAGTACTGGCTGTTGAGATACTCGTTCCAAACCCTGCAATCAGAAACCTCATAAGAGAAGATAAGATACACCAGATATACTCAATGATGCAGACAGGACAAGCAAAATATGGGATGCAGACAATGAATCAATCTCTTTATGAACTCTACACAAAGGGACTGATCTCCTATGAGGATGCCCTGAGCCGTTCACCAATACCTGATGAACTTCTCAATATGATCCATAAGGGAGGCAAGGCAGGTGCCAGAAGATGATGTTCAGTTTTTTAATATACAATTTAAAGGGCTTTGCCCAAAGATTTCATTAGAGAAGGAGGGGAACGGTGGCAACTGTATTTCAATGGTCAGGTAAAAACGTTAAGGGACTTATAGAATCAGGAGAGATTGTCGCCTCTTCAAAGGAGGAGGTTATTGCCCAGCTCCGAAGACGTAATATTGTTCCTACTCTTATAACTGAAAAAAAGAAGGCAAAAGGTTTTACACTTCCCTTTGGAAAAAAGATAAAAGACAAAGACATTGTAGTCTTCACAAGACAGTTTGCCACAATGATAGACGCAGGACTTCCCTTAGTGCAGGCGCTGGAGATTCTCTCCACTCAGGTTGAAAACAAGAGATTCGGAGAGATATTAAAACAGGTAAAAATCGATGTAGAGGGGGGAGCAACTTTTGCTGATGCCCTGAGAAAGCATCCAAGGGTATTCAGTGAACTCTATGTTAATATGGTCGCTGCAGGCGAGGCAGGTGGAATACTTGATACTATCCTCGCCCGCCTTGCCACTTATATAGAGAAGGCCATGAAACTCAAAAAGAAAGTTAAAGGAGCTATGATATATCCTTCAGTGGTAATGGCTGTGGCTGTGATTGTAATAGGAATAATCATGGTTTTTGTAGTCCCCACATTCCAGAAGATGTATGCAGGTATGGGTGGTATACTACCTCTGCCTACAAGGATAGTAATCTCAATAAGTAATTTTTTGGCCGGTATTGGAGGGCTAATGATCTTAGGAGCCATAATATTCACTATTGTCTTCATTATACAACTCCGACGAACTGATAAAGGCAAATTTGTAACAGACAAGATAATTCTTTCCATGCCTGTGTTTGGAGGTATAATATTAAAGGCTGCTATAGCTAAATTTACGAGGACCTTAGGTACTCTCACCAGCAGTGGTGTACCTATACTCGATGGACTGGATATTACAGCAAAGACAGCAGGAAACAAGGTTATAGAAAAGGCGATCTACGAAGTTAGAAAAGACGTGGCAGAAGGTAAAACAATAGCAGAGCCATTGATGAGAACAAAGATATTTCCACCAATGGTAAACCATATGATCTCGGTTGGAGAGTCTACAGGTGCCCTTGACAGTATGCTCGGCAAAATAGCAGACTTCTATGATGATGAAGTTGATGCAGCAGTTTCAGCTCTTACTTCTCTTATAGAACCCTTTCTGATGGTTTTCCTTGGTGGAACAGTGGGATTTATAATCATCTCTATGTATCTGCCAATATTTAAGATGGGTGAGCTTATCAAATAGACACAATGTAGCTTCCGGGCTAAAGTTCGGGGCCTCCAAATGTAAGGAACATAATTCCTTGCCTTCCTTACTGACCAAAGGTCAGGCTTATGGCAAGGAGGCAGTGTGAATAATACTTACCCAATCCGCCGAGGACTTTATTTACTGGCAGTCTACAGGCTTACTGTAGCCCTGAGTCTCTTGCTATTAAGAAGCTTCCTTGGGTCTTTTTCACCTGTAATGCGTGGAGGTCCAATCTTTGTATGGATAATCTCAATCCTTTTACTCACCTTAGTATATATGTTGATTCTCCAGATAATAAGGCTTGACAGGAAAAAGCTTCTTATTTTTACCTACTTCCAACTCTTCTTAGATGTTATATTTGTAGAGGTACTTATACTACTAACAGGAGGTATAGAAAGTTGGTTCTCTTTTCTCCTAATTCTACTCACCATTCTTGCATCCATAATAACAGGCAAAAGGGGAGGCTATATAATCGCAGCCTCTGGAGGTATTATTTATGGAGTATTAATTGATCTGCAGTATTACCATATTATTCCTATAGCTTATACTTCATCCTACCAGATTGAGGAATTCTTCTATAACATTATTGTCAATCTCATGGGGCTATTTCTTACAGCTTTTCTGATGGGGTATCTTATAACCCGCCTTGAGAAGACCTCAGAAACCCTAATGAAAAGAGATATTGATCTAAAAGAACTTGCCAAATTTCAGTCTGAAGTTATAGACAATATACCCAGTGGGCTGTTTACAACTGACAACTATGGAAGAATTCTCTTATTTAATCGTGCAGGAGAAAGAATTACTGGAAAGAGTTTTGAAGAGGTGAAAGGACTACCCATCAATTCCGTCTTCCCCTTTCTCCAAATACCACCTGTCACGGGTAGATCAAAGGGTTGTATTCACAAAGATGGAGAAACTATCCATATTGGAATGAATATCTCTAACTATACAAATGCAAAAGGAGAACAGGTGGGATTTATTGGCACATTCCAGGATGTAACCAATATTATCCGAATGGAAGAAGAGATTAAAAAGAAAGAAAAGCTTGCAGCTATTGGACAACTGTCTGCAAGCATTGCCCATGAGCTGAGAAATCCTCTTGCCTCAATCAAGAGCTCTTTTGAAATGTTGAAAGAAAACAGACTGCCAGATGAGACAAAGAAGAGGTTGATGGATATTGCAATCGCTGAGATGGATAGGCTAAACTCCATTGTAAAGGATTTTCTTGTATACTCTAATCCTAAACCACCTGAGAAAAGGCTATTTATGCTCTCTAATACAGTTAATGAATTGGTAGACTCCATCGCCCATACATATGAATCTCTTGAGATTAAAAAGGAGATAAAGGACAATATAAAAGTCTTTGCAGACGAACAAAAGATACGCCAGGTATTATGGAATATACTCACCAATGCTGTTGATGCCACAGATGCCAAGGGTACAATTAGAGTCTACCTTGATTCTGATGGCAAAAACGTTATAATAAGAGTTATAGATAATGGATGTGGAATAGAGGAGGAAGATATAGAAAAGATCTTCTATCCATTCTTCAGCAAGAAGAAGGATGGAACAGGACTTGGGCTTGCAATAGCCTATAGGATAATAGAAGAGCATGGAGGAAATATAAGTGTAAATTCTAAACCCGGCCAAGGTTCTGAATTTACAGTAACAATTCCCCTTAGAGACAGAGAAGATGTATAAAAAGGAGAAGATACTAATAGTAGAAGACGAAAAAGGAATGAATGAGATCCTTAAGATCCTCCTTGATTCAGAGGGCTACAGTGTAACCTCTGTATTCAATGGGAAGGATGCTCTTAATCATATCGAGAATGAGATATATGATATTGTGATCACAGATATAAAAATGCCAGGAGCTGATGGTTATACTGTACTCAAAAAAGTGAAAGAGGTCTCTCCATCAACCCTTGTGATAATGATAACTGCATTTGGTACGAATGAGGATGCCGTGGAGGCGATGAAACTGGGGGCATATGACTATATAAACAAACCCTTCAAGGTGGATGAGATTAGAATCGTCGTTAACAGAGCTATGGAAAAGAGGAGATTGAGTCGTGAGATTGAACTACTCCGGGAGAAGATAAAAACCACCTATAGACTCGAAAATATTATCGGCAAAAGTAAAAAGATGCAGGAGTTGATGCAGGCACTTCCTAAGATAGCAAAGAGCAATTCAAATGTGTTGATTACTGGAGAGAGTGGTTCAGGGAAGGAACTCGTGGCAAGGGCAATACATAACCTAAGCAACAGAGCAGATAAACAATTTGTTGCAATAAACTGTGCTACTTTACCAGAAGGACTGCTTGAAAGTGAACTCTTCGGCTATATGAAAGGGGCCTTCACAGGTGCAACCCAGAATAAAGAGGGACTGTTTGAAATAGCAGATGGAGGGAGTATCTTCCTTGATGAGATTGCAGAAATGCCCTTTTCTCTTCAGGCAAAGCTACTCAGGTTTATTGAAACCAGTACTTTCCGTAGACTGGGAAGCACTTCAGATATAAAAGTAGACGTAAGAATTATTGCTGCTACAAATAAGGATCTGAAAGAAGAGATAAGAGAAGGTAGATTCAGAGAAGACCTTTACTACCGTCTTAATGTAATTCCCATCAGAATACCACCTCTTAGGGAGAGGAAGGAAGATATCCCCTTACTTGTAGAACACTTTCTTAAGACATCAGGAGCATCAAATGTCCGGTTCTCACCTGATGCAATGAAGAGACTCTTAGAGTATGAGTGGAAGGGTAATGTGAGAGAGTTGGAAAATGTAATAGAGAGAATTTTACTGCTAACAGAAAGAGAAATAATCCTTACTGAGGACCTCCCTCCTGAACTACTGGAGCCACAGAGGACAGACCAAACATTGCCTGAGCTCACAGATGCAGGAATAGATTTAGACAAGATTCTGGAAGAGATAGAGATAGGTTATCTAAAAAAGGCACTTAACCTTACCTCTGGAGTAAAAACTGAGGCAGCCAAATTACTCAACCTCTCTTTTAGATCTTTCCGGCATAGGCTGGCTAAGTATGGCATCAGTTCCTTTGATGAGGACTAAGAAACCAAAATCCTTTCAGGATGAGAGTATATATTAAATCTTCTGCCTCTCAGGAAACCGATTATAGTAATCCCTCTCGCATGAGCAATCTCTAATGCCTTTGTTGTTGGAGCGGTTCTACTAACCAGAATAGGCAGAGCCCATCGTGAACACTTTGTAACCATCTCCGAGGAGAGTCTCCCACTAACAAGCATCAATTTGTCATTAAGGGGTATATTCTCTATAATGCAATATCCAATCACCTTATCTACTGCATTATGTCTGCCGATATCCTCTGTCAAGATCACAATGCCTTCCCTGTCAGCCAGTGCTGCGCTATGGACACAACCTGTAAGATGATATAATTTTGAAGCCTTCTGAAACCTTTCAAAGAGCTCAAAAAGCTTTATTGCAGAGATGAAAGGACCTTTCTTAACGGGTATCTCTTCCATATTCTTCTCAAATGTTATACCACCCACACATCCAGAAGTAATTGTATGTTTATCCAGGACCAATTCACCTTCAACAGCTATATTTACTCTAATCTCTTCCTCTTTATACTCTATGTCCATTCCTTCAGCACACCAGACTCCATTAAAAATCCCCTCTGTCATAAGAAAACCCACTACCAGCTCTCTTATCATTATAGGAGTACAATAAAGACTTAATATCTCCTTTCCATTAACAAAAATCCTTAGTTTCTGCTCTACAGCTATTGGGTCTTTAATCTCTTTTATACTGTTGTCATTGAATTTTCTTATCTTTATCTGTCGAAATGGTTTCATCTGATTTACAAACATCTTTATACAGAACAGTTCTATTTCTTCCTGTCTGTTTTGCATGGTAAAGGGCCTTGTCCGCTTTCTTAATAAGGTCATCCTTATCAACACTGTCTTCTGGATAACAGGCTATGCCTATACTTATTGTTATCTTTGTCTTTGTCCCATCTTTCAAAAAGAAAGAAAAATTCTCAACAGCCTTCCTCAGTCTCTCTGCAACAGTTAATGCATTCCTACATTCTGTATCAGGCAGAATTATTACAAACTCCTCGCCCCCATATCTCGCTGCAAAGTCAATGCTCCTTATATTCTCCTTTATAATTCTTGCTACTGTTTTAAGGACTTCATCTCCTGTCTGATGCCCGTACATATCATTAAACTTTTTAAAATGGTCTATATCAATCATGAGAATAAAAAGCTTTCTTTTGTATCTTTTGGCCCTTAATATCTCCTCTGTAAGCCTCTCCTGGAACATTCTATGATTATAGAGACCTGTGAGTCCATCAGTGGTGGCAAGCCGTGTTAATTCAGAGTGGAGGGATATGGTATGAAAGGCCTGAAAGGCAAAGTTAAACAGACTGTCTTCATCATCCTGAGTAAATCCCTCTTCTTTATTGATAAGGATAATAAGACCCTGTAGCCCTGTTGTAGCTTTCACTCCTATAGCAACCGCATTCTTCACCTCTATGCCATCCAGCTTCAGTTGCAAAGTTCGGTTAAACCTAAAAAACTCTTCTGAAAATATGGTTTCAAAGGTGTCTACATTAAGAATCTTACAGATCATTGATTCATCAATACCTTTAATAGTTCCAAAAATTTTACAGACTCCTTTATCATATGCTACAAAAAAACCATGTTCTGCCTTCAAGAGGTCTCTCGCCCTTTCTGCAAATCTCTCAAAAAGTGTTTCTATCTCAATCTCTGAGGATATATATCCGATAAATTCATTGAGTATTGTCAACTCTCTGATCACCTTCTGCTCTCTCTGGATAGAAGTCTTAAGATCGGCAATCTTGTCTTTTAGAGAAGCTGCTAATAAATTAAAATTATTTGCCAGTTCTCCAAGCTCATCCCTGGAGGAGACTCTGATCTCCTTATCAAGATCACCTTCTGCCATTAGGCCACTCGTTTTATTAATATCTATAATTGGGCTAATTATTCTGCCAACCACAATCTGCCTCATAAAGCCAAATATTATCACTATCACAACAAAGGTGAGAATGAAAGAAAACATAACAAACCTCTTTGCTATCTCTACCTCTTTTTTGGTTTTCTCAATCTTTGAAAATCCTCTATCCCGGTATTCCTCTATTGTCTCCAAAACTGGTATGAATAACTTATCCTCAACATCAATTAAGAACCTCCTGTAGGAGTCCTCCTCAGGAGATTTAAGTATATCTGAAATTATGCTTCTTAATTCTGAAATCTCTTTATTTAAAAGGACAATCCTCTCTTTTGCATCTTTGTCTGATATACTCTCCTTAACTGTAGCAGTAAACCTGGATAAAGAGTTTATATCTTTTTCGATCTCTAACCTCAGTTTTTCAGAAGGCATATTCTCGTATATTCGGAGTTTAAGTCTCAGGTCTGTCAGCTTAGTGGCCAGGATGGTGTAAAAATTCATGTCTGTAGAGACATTTGCAAGTTTTGAGGTCTTCTGTGAAAGAACCCGAGTTGTATACAGGCTGGTAACAACCACTGTAACCAGAAGGACAAAAGTAGCTAATACGGCTATATCAAACTTCTTTTTCAATCTCATTCTTCTTCCTCAATGCTATCTCAAAAAGCCCTGGTACCTTAAGATCAACATATGTCTCATCATCAGGCAACAGAAAGAGGATTTTATAAAAATCCTTCTCAGGAATCCTCAGAACTTCAATCTCTTCAATCTCATCAAGACCTTGGACACCAGTGTCCACAGCATCAAGTGCAAGATATACAGTTAAGATCTCTGTAGATGCTCCAGAGGATAAGGGACCACTCATAAGAGGTATTAATCGGTCTGAAGCAAAGCCTGTCTCCTCAAGGAGTTCCCTCTTTGCAACCGTCTCAAGTGGCTCATTCTTGTCATTCAAACCCGCTGGAAACTCTATTACATATCTATCGACAGGGGGACGGTACTGTTTAATTAGAATAACCTCATCATCTCTACTGAAAGGCACTACTGCAACTATCCCCTGGGTACCGATTCTCTGATATGCCTCCCAACGGATAACTCTACCCCTCCTATTCCTGTAGGTTATAAGCAGGCTTCTAAGGAAATTCCCTTCCCAAAGGACTTCTCTATTTAAAATTTCAGGTTTCATTGAAATTACTACCCAGGAGGCCAGAACATTTGTCTGCCTCCGAGCAGATGTATATGTAAATGAAAAACAGTCTGACCAGCCTCTCTATTACAATTATTAACAAGACGGAAACCCCTGTCTGCAATACCCTTCTCTTTGGCTATTCTGTTTGCTACTAAAAAGAGGTGACCTATCAGCTCTTTGTCTGTTTCTTCTAAGGAGAGATTATTAGAAATATGTTTCTTTGGAATAATCAGAACATGCACAGGAGCCTGTGGATTAATGTCTTCAAAGGCAACCACAAGGTCATCCTCATAGAGTATCTCTGCCCTTGCATCACGAGAGGCAATCTTACAGAAGATACAATCCATCTTAACCTCCATAATTTCCCTTTATACCCGGTTTTCCGAACCTTCTCTCTAACTCACTAAAGACCTCTGTAGGTAAAATATTACTATATGCCATTAATACAAGAAGGTGATACAGCAGATCTGCAATCTCATAGACTACATCCTCTTTTGTCTTCCTTGAAGAGGCTACTATAACCTCAATACTCTCTTCACCTACCTTCTTAAGGATCTCTTCCTCTCCTCTCTTGAATAACTCTGTAGTATAAGAACCCTCAGGAAGCTCCTTCTTTCTCTCTAAAATAAGACTATACAGTTTATTGATTATCTCTGCTTCCATACACCTCCTCTTCAGAGAATACTTTCTTTGAGACCTCTCTACCTTCAAGATTCCTAAAGAAACAACTCCTATGACCTGTATGACACGCCCCTGGACCATGTTGTATTACCTTTATAAGCAATGTATCCTTATCACAATCAATCAGAACCTCTTTGACTTCTTGTACATGTCCTGAGGTTTCACCTTTTTTCCACAGCTTCTGTCTTGACCTTGAGTAAAAGTGGGTATAACCTGTCTCGATTGTCTTCCGCAGGGCTTCTTCATTCATATATGCCATCATGAGCACCTCACCAGAGGCTATATCCTGGATTATAGCTGGTATAAGCCCTTTCTCATCATATTTAACCTCCAACATCCAGACAGCCTCCTATAATTTATATCCGATCTTACGGAGAAACTCTTTTCTCTTCTGCCTGTCATCCTCTGTCTCAACCCCCTTGGGGCTAAACCCATCAATCACACCCAATATACCCCCACCCTGTTCTGTCTTTGCAACAATCACCTCCACAGGATTTGCAGTAGCACAATAAACCCTGCAGACTTCCTGAGAGGATTTTATCTGATTCAGAATATTTATTGGATAGGCATCTTTGATTAATATACAGAATACATGTCCAGCTCCTATGTTAAGCAGATTCTTAACACATACATCAACCAGTTCTGGATCGTTACCCTCTTTTCTTATCAAACAGGGACCTGATGCCTCAGTAAAGGCGACCCCAAACTTTGCTTGTGGTACAGAGGTAACGATCACCTCGTAGAGGTCCTCAGCAGTCTTTATAAAATGTGTCTGTCCAAGTATTATATTACATCCTTCTGGTATATCTAATTTCACCACATTGAGTTCCATAAACACCTCCTTTTCATTATCTCTCCTCTAAAATTCTAAGAGAATGTTATAGAGAATATGATATAATGTTATTGTTTGTTCAGGCAAGCATAATATTCATAGACAGCTTGCTGGCAGATGGGTATTTTAAATCTTAAAGGCTTGCAAACAGAAACTTCTCATCAGAATATCGAGTATGATTTTAAATAAATTCAAGTTATATATACTTCTTTTAATCTCACTTCTACTGTCCCATACAGTATATGCGGTTCAGATAGACACTCCAGAGTTAAGGTTTAAATCCACTGAAGTATTTGTATCCTTTTCTTTCAGGTTTGGAGAAAAAGAGAAAGAGATTCTAAGAAAGGGTGGTGAAAAAGAGGTAATATTCTATATAGATCTGTTCCGTTACTGGGAAGTATTTCCTGATGAGTTTATCACTGGTTTAAAGATCATAAGACATGTCTACTCCGATCCCATGAAAAAGGAATTTATTGCTACCTCTTTTGATGGGAATATTCTTCTACAGAAGAGATTCAAGAGCTTTGAGACAATGCTAAAGTGGGCATTCAACTTCAAGGATATCAAAGTAGCAGATCTTAAACCTTTACCAGAGGCAGTGTATTTTGTGAAGATAACTGCCGAGGCAAAGGCAAAGGGGATCCCCTCTATTATAAGTGAACTCTTCTTTTTTCTCCCTTCAAGGGAGTTTAAATTAGAGAGGAAAACATTTTATTTTAAATGGAGAAAGGGAAAGATTGAGGTAATAAAATGAACAATGATATTACACTGAAAATAGTCCTGCTCTTTGTGATCGCTCTAACAGCAGTGGCCCTTCTGAGTCTTATATTCTTGGTGTTCAAAAACCTTTTTAGGCTCTATGTAGAAAATCGTAACAGGGTGTTGGGATATCGATTCAGAACAAAGGTTGTTGCCATATTTGTGGTGATAGTGCTGATACCTACAGTGATGTTGTTCTTCGTTGCAAGCGGACTAATAACCACCTATATAGACCACTGGTTAAGTCCAAACATAAAAGAACCCGTGGAACTCTCTTTCGAGATAGCAAAAACACTCTATGAAAGAGAGATGCAGAGAACCCTGCAAGAGGCCAGAAGGGCCTTACGAGGACAGAAAATACCTGAAACCTTTAAAGTAAGGAGACTTTACAAGCTTCCTGAGAATGCCTCGGAAACACTAAAAGAAGCCTTTATGGGGAAGGAAGGGGTAGAGGTTATAACTACTGGAGAAGGAGATATTATAAGAGCGGTTGTTCCCATAAAGAGAGGAAAAAAAGTAAGAGGTGTGCTGATTGTAGAGGAGATACTGCCTCTTTCCATTGTCAGTCAGGCAGAACAGATAAGAACATCCTATCAACACTACATCTCCCTTTATAGAGTTAAGCTACCTCTGAAGTTAAATTATATTCTTGCTCTTGGCTTCTTCACATTACTGATAATATTCACAGCCCTATGGGCATCCATAAAGATATCAAAATGGATATCTGATCCTGTTCAGAGGCTTGCCCATGCTACTGAGGCAGTAGCCAAAGGTGACCTCAATATAAAGATTGACTTAAAAAGAGATGACGAGTTTGGTCTCCTTGTAAACTCCTTTAACAAGATGGTTGAAGAACTGAAGGAGAGCAAGAAATCTCTTGAAGAAGCGTATATTGAATCAGACAGGCGGAGGGCATGTCTCGAGAATATGCTCGAGGGAATAAACTCAGGTGTAGTCTCTGTAGACAGCAGAGGACGAGTCCTCACTGTAAACCACGCTGCAATGAGAATACTGGGAATAAAAGAAGAGGATGTAATCAATGGCTCTTATGAAGTCCTTCTGAAGAATGTGGATTCAGAAGAACTAAAAGATTTTATAAAGAATATAAGAATCAGAGAGTTTACCACAGTAACAAGAGAATTTAAGGTAAAAATCAATGGCAAGGGGGTAATTCTTCGTACATTTATAACCCAGTTAAGAGACCGCGAAAACAAACCCATAGGGCTCCTTGTAGTTTTTGACGATATAACAGAACTCCTCAAGGCAAAGCAGGCACTTATGTGGCAGGAGGTGGCCAGGAATATAGCCCACGAAATTAAAAATCCTCTTACACCAATAAAGCTCTCTACAGAAAGACTTCTGAAAAAATGGCATCAAGGGGATAAAGACTTCGGTAGGGTACTCGACGGCTCTGCAAAGACTATAATAAGAGAGGTTGAGGCACTGCAGAAACTGGTTAATGACTTCTCCAGATTCGGGAAATTGCCTGACATAAAGAAGGTTTCAGTAAATCTCTCTTCTCTCCTTAGAGAGGTTATGTCTCTGTATTCAAACTTTGAAGATAAAATTGTTTTAAAAATAGATGATAATCTACCTGAGGTAGAAGTTGACAGAGAACAGTTCAAAAGAGCTATTATCAATCTAATAGACAATGCAATCTCAGCCACCAAAGATGGAGGCAAGATTATTGTGGAAGCAAAAGCAGACCCCAAGAGTAATAGGTTCTTTATCGAAGTAGCAGATACCGGAGTAGGTATAGATGAGAAGACTAAAGAGAAACTATTTCTGCCCTATTTCTCAACCAAAAAAGAAGGTACTGGCTTAGGTCTTGCGATAGTTCACAGAATTGTTACTGAACATGGAGGTTCCATTACAGTGAGTGATAATATACCGAAAGGTAGCAGATTCATATTGGAACTGCCTATTAGGGGGTGAGACAGATATGGCCTATACTGTGCTGATAGTGGACGATGAAGAGGGTATTAGAAAAAGCCTCGGTGATATCCTGGAAGATGAAGGCTATGAAGTAATAAAGGCATCTGACGCTGAAGAGGCCATTAGGCTTTTGGATGCATACTCTCCTGATCTTGTATTTCTCGATATATGGCTACCAGACAGAGACGGTATAGAGGTGCTCGAGGAGATAAAGTCAAAAGTACCAGAGTTGCCAGTGGTTATGATATCAGGTCATGGAACCATTGAACAGGCTGTAAAGGCAACAAAACTGGGTGCCTACGACTTTCTGGAGAAGCCACTCTCTCTTGACAGGGTACTGTTGACCACCCAAAGGGCCCTTGAGCGTGGAACCCTTGAGAAGGAATTCCATGCACTTAAGGCAGATCTTAGCAAAAGATGGCAGTTAGTAGGGAATTCTGAAGCAATAAAAAGGCTGAAGAAAGAGATAGAGATGGTGGCATTAAGCTCCAGCAGGATTCTGATTACTGGCGAGAGTGGTGTGGGCAAGGAACTGGTTGCAAGACTGATTCATGAAAAATCCCCAAGGGCAAAAGGACCCTTTATTGAGATGAACTGTGCAGCCATCCCTCAAGAACTTATTGAGAGTGAACTTTTTGGTCATGAGAAGGGCTCCTTCACAGGTGCATATGAAAGGAAAAAGGGGAAATTTGAGCTGGCAGACGGAGGTACACTATTTCTTGATGAGATTGGAGATATGTCTCTGCCTACTCAGGCCAAGGTCCTGAGGGTAATAGAAACCCAGGAGTTTCAGAGAGTCGGTGGTAGCAAAAATATAAAGGTGGATGTGAGAATAATTGCTGCTACAAATAAGGATATTAAAAAACACGTACAGGAAGGTAAATTCAGAGAAGACCTCTATTTCAGACTTAATGTGATACCTATACATGTACCTCCTCTGAGGGAGAGGAAAGAGGATATACCTGTGCTTGTTGAGTTTTTCCTTGATACTCTTTCGAAGGAACTGGGTAGACCAAAAAAGAAGATAACACAAAAGGCATTAGAGATGTTGCAACAGTATGACTGGCCTGGAAATGTAAGAGAATTGAGAAATATTATAGAACGTCTGGTGATAATGACACCATCAGATGTGATAACAGACAAAGATATAATCTTCTATGAAATCAGTAAGAAGGACTATTTCTCAATTAAAACTCTTAAAGAGGCGAAAGAGGCATTTGAGAAGGACTATATCCTGAGGAAACTACAGGAAAACAATTTCAATATCACAAAAACAGCGGAGATGCTCGAAATCGAAAGGAGCAATCTCCACAGAAAGATCAAATCCTACGGTATAAATCTGAGACACTAACCCTTTAACTCAGACACCTCCTTCAATCACATCCAATATATGATTCCTCACCCACTGCTGATCCCACCAGTAAAGGGGTGAAACCTCTATACCTTGCACCAGTATCCCAAAGTGCAGATGATCACCTCCAGCAAAACCTGTTGAACCTGTCCGACCAATAATCTCTCCTTTCTTTACTTTCTGACCCTTGTCAACCAGTATTTGTGAAAGGTGTCCATACAGGCTCATCACACCCAATCCATGGTCAATTATTATTGTATTACCATATATTCCCATATCACCTGCGTATACAACCACCCCAGAGTTTGAAGCCTCTACAGGAGCCTGTGCTGTTGAAGCAAGGTCATATCCAAGATGCACACTCCTGCTTACTGCCCTGCCATTGTAATAATAAGTCCTTAGATCTCCAAATCTTGCCATTACCTTACTGTTTCTCATCTGAATAAATCTCCCATCCCAGAGTCTTTTAGGCACACTCCTCTGGCCTATCTCATAAAGCCTTCCCACATCCCTCTCCCTCCATTTCTCATTCACAGTGACAAAATCTTTCACAGGAGTATCAGAATCATTCTTATCCAACAGTGGATATACAACCCTTTTTAAGAATTCATCGCTTATGGTGATCCTTGAACTTCTGAATCGCTGGGACTTGACCTTTGTGGCTAATGCCTTAATAGTCCTGTTACCTGCTCTATCTTCTGCAACCACATAAAAAACAGTATCTTTTGGAAGTGAGTAGGGTACTGGAAAGATAATTATATATTCGTCCTTGTTATGGGCCCTGGCTATATCTGCCTTTTTACGTGAAGGATAGGGAATAGCCTTGAATCGAAAATCACCAAATTGAAGATACACAGATTCAGCCCCCTTTACTCTAAATCGGGAAGAGGCTGCCTGCCCTGGCTTGACCGCCTGGGGTGAAGAAACAATTGACACCTCAGGAGGCACAGTATCAACAATAGTCTCTACAGAAAGCTGTATCTTTTTTATCACTCCTGACTTTGCCTTGATCTCGGTTTTTGCTCTTCCATCATGCAGTCCCAGCTCCTCTGGTTTTATGTTGAGCTTATAGCTCACCTCTGCCCTTGAGGGTCGGTCTTTAAGAATGGTAATCACTCTACTGCCTTGCCTGATATTGATCTCAATATCCCGAATATTCTCACCTTCTAACACAATGGTTTTTTCAGCACTCAGAAACTTAAACTCATCAGTACCTTTTAACATAGGAGGTGGTATTAAAAAAACCTTGTAAATTACATAAGAGATAACTATTAGTATTATTGGAAGAAGGCTGATAATTAAGAGCCTCTTTATGCCTCTGCCCCTTCTCTCACCATAACCTCTCACCAATGTAGACCTCCTTCTAATGCTTTTTTGAAAATTCTAAGTATCTGGATAATATACTCACAAAGCCTTCAATCAAAAAAATTAGTGACTCAACATCAAGAAACCTGTCTGCTGATCTGTCAAAAAGTACTCTCAGAGCACTACTGTCTGTCTCATCCTCTGACTTCCAATAAAGTATCAGCACGGGAATCTTGGGAAGGACATACAACTTCCATGCATACTCAGTAGCCTCGTGTTCTATTCTTTTTGCCCCAAATCTGGCCAATACAGGATCTATTGAAGACAGATGTGTATCAAATAGCCTTCTCAATGGTTCCTCACAATCCCTACTGAAAGAAGATGCCTTGATCATACCTGACTTGAGTTCTGAGAAAGATACCCAACTGTTCACTACTCTCCCCTTACCCCATGTTCTAATATAGTGCAGCAGCAGGACCTTTATCCAGGAGTTTATATATCCCTTTGAGGTAATCTCACCCTCAGGTGAGACTGTATACTCTGTACCCAAACATACAATCTTTAAGGAGTCTCCTTCCATCTCTGCTCCTATGTCCTTGGAAACCTGCCTTAAGTCTAACTGTCTTACCTCTTTCTGAAGCCTTTTTACGAGTTCCTCCCTCCAGTTAACAGGCTTCACATTTCTCAGTTTCTGCCGAATCTCCTCATCCAGGTATGGACATTCTTCAACCTTCGCCTCTCCTCTTGTTATACCTACTGCAAAGGCAATACATGTTGCTGAAGCACACTCTCCACAGTTGCTCTTTGGTAAAAGTTTGTATACCTCAACGGGATTCATATACAATTTTCACTCTTGCACCATCATGAAGGCCTGGAACATCAGGATTTATTATAATCAACTCTCCTTCTTCAAGACCAGAAAGTATCTCTGTCATTGTCCAAGAAAAGAGACCTGTTTTAACCTCCTTCAATAAAGCCCTGCCATCCTTTATCACATAGACAAGTCTCCTCTGACCATCCTCAATAACAGCCTGCGTGGGCACTACTATTGTATCCTCAACTCTACCTGTAACTATCTCCACATCAGCAGACATCCCTGGTTTAAGAGTGGGAGGCGGATTCAGAAAAGAGACCTTCACCACAAATGTCCTCGCCTCAAGCCTCTTACCTGTTACCACAGGTGATATGAACACCACCCTTCCCTTGAATACCTTATCAGGATATGCATCCATCAGAATATTTGCCTCCTGGCTCTTCTTAATCTTGTATATATCAGCCTCATCTACCTTTGCCTCTACATAGAGCTCTGCAGGAGCAGCTATACTCCCGATCACTCTTCCCACTGTGAGAGTATCACCAGGCTCTACTGCTCGAGAAAGTACTATTCCATCCACAGGAGCCTTTATATAAGAATCTCTCAGAGCCTTCTCTACAATACTAAGCTCTGCCTTGAAGGAATCCAGTAATTGGACTGTTGATTTCAGTTCTTCTTCTTTTGCCTTAAGGCGGGACCTGGCAGCCAGTGCCTTTTCATAGAAGTTCTTAGCAACCTTGTAGAGTCTTTCAGCCTCCTTTAGGTTTAACTCTGAGATATAACCCTTCTCATAGAGTCTTCTGTAGCGGTTCCATCTCATCTCAGCCTCCTCAAGCACTGCTTTGGCCCTAGCTGTCTCTGCTTCTGTCTCTTCCTGCATTGCCTGTATAAGAAACCTCAATGCCTGAGATTCTCTCTCCTTAGCCTCGATCTTCTTCAAGAGAGCCTCCTTCTTAAACCTCAGTTCTTCGGTATCAAGCTCAACCATTAGCTTTCCCTTTTTTACCCAGTCTCCCTCTTCAAAAGAGACCTTAAGAACCTTTCCTGTCCTCTCTGAAGAAATATGGTATATCTGGTCTGTCTTTACAATGCCTGTCTGGGTAGAGGTAACTGTTACAGAAAAGTCCTGTCTCTTCACCCTCAGTGCCTTCACACTCACATACTCTGTTTGCTTAAAATACAGAAACATTAAGACTATAACCATTACAAACACACTTATAATAAGTACTCTTTTCATTATTTTTTCCAGAAATGGGGAACAAGCAACAGGATCACTGTATATACCTCTAACCTGCCTGTAAGCATACAGAATATTAACACCCATTTACCGAGCAGAGGTATCCCTTGATAATTATCAGCAGGGCCAACAGTCCCAAGAGCAGGTCCTACATTACAAAGGGCAGAGGCGACTGCTGAAGCTGATGTAACAATATCTAATCCGAGCAACCCCAGCAGCAGTGTGCCCCCTGCCCAGATGATTATAAAGAGAAACACAAAACCCCAAATGTTTCCGAGTATCTCCTTCGGTACATGTCTGTTATCCAGTCTGAGCACTGTCACTGCCCTTGGATGAATAAGCTGATACAATTCCCTGTATATCTGCCTGAGTATCAGAAGCACCCTCACCTGTTTCATACCTCCCCCTGTAGAGCCTATCATCCCACCAAAAAACATCATTATAACAAGCAGTATCTGAGCAAAATATGACCACTGGACATAGTTGCTGGTGGCATATCCAGTGGTGGTCATAATTGATATCACCTGAAAAGATGCATACCTAAGTGCCTCCAAAACAGAGCTGTACTGACGCCCCCAGAGATTAACTGTTACAAGCGCAACAGCAGCCACACTCACCCAGATGTAGAATCTGAATTCATCGCTACGGAGAAATCTCGAAAAATTCCCTTTAAAGGCATAAAAATAGAGGGTATAGTTAATTCCTGCAAGAAACATAAATACAGTGGCAACCGCATCAATATAGGTACTTCCAAAGTATGCTATACTCTGGTTTTTTGTAGAGAATCCCCCTGTTGCAAGAGTGGTAAAGGCATGACAGATGCTGTCAAACAGAGACATGCCTCCGAGAAGATACAGCAATGCAGCAACTGCCGTAAGGATTGTATATATATACCACAAAGATTTAGCTGTATCCATCAGTCTCGGCCTCAGTTTCTCCACTGTGATCTCAGGCACCTCTGCCTTAAAGAGCTGAACACTTCCACCCCCTATCAGGGGCATAACTGCAAGAGAAAAAAGCACAATCCCCATCCCTCCAAGCCACTGTGTAAGAGACCGCCAGAAGAGAATTCCCTTAGGATTAGACTCAATATCAGTCATAACAGATGCACCTGTGGTGGTGAAGCCTGCCATTGATTCAAAATAGGCATCTGTAAAACTACCAAAAGTATCAGCAAGCAGATATGGAATAGAACCAAAAAAGGCAACCGTGATCCAGCTCAATGTAACCGTAAGAAACCCTTCTCGATGTCTTAGATCTTCCCTTTTGGATTTTCTTGTGAGTAGATAGAGAAGTCCCCCTGACAGTACGGTTATAAGAAAAGAATAAAATAGAGGATAAAAATCATCACCTCTGTAGTATAGGGCAACGAAAGTAGAAAGGAGTAAAAAGAAAGAGATAATCAGAATAACCACACTTATAAGATTCAGTACACTCCCGTATCTCATACAAGAAACTCTTCAACCTGTTTTATCGCTTCCCTTAGAGTGAATATGATTAGCCTATCATCCTCTTTTATATAATCGTCACCACCAGGTATAATAACCTCTGTTCCTCTTACTATAGCCCCAACCAGGGCCGTCTTAGGGAGATGTGATTTCCTGAGGGGTTTATTAAGAAATTTAGAGGTCTTACCAACCTTTGCCTCTATAATCTCAGCCATATCTTCTGCAATCGCAGTGAGACTGAGTATATCACCCCTTCTCACATAGCGGAGTATTCTGCTTGCAGTAATCAATCTCGGACTTATAACCACCTCTATGCCAAGGTTGTTGGCAAGATTTATATAATCAGTTCTGTTCACAAGGGTTATCACTTTCTTCACACCCAGCCTCTTGGCAAGAAGAGAGGACATAATATTCAGCTCTTCGTTATTACTAAGGGCTGCAAACATGTCCATATCCTGTATATTCTCCTCTTCAAGAAGAGTTCTGTCTGAACCATCCCCATGAAGAACAATCGCATTCTTCAGTCTTCTACTCAGATATTTACACCTTTCTGGGCTCTTCTCAATTATCTTAACAGTAATATCCTTGCCTTCAAGCTCAGAGGCCACCATAAAGCCGATTCTTCCTCCACCTACAATCATCAGCTTCTTTACATGTCTTGGGCCTTTAGTAAGAATTGAGGCAAGCCTAGATACATCCTCTTTGTGCACAGGTAGATAGATAATGTCTCCAGGATAAACCCTGTCTTTTCCTCTGGGTATAATGGCCTTCTCTTGCCGTTGAATTATTCCGATAAGAAGATTCTCTTTTATCTTTTCTCTGAATTCCATAAGGCTCTTGCCTGCTATAATTGAGTCTTCTTCCACCTTGAATCCCAGCACCTGTATCTGACCATTCTCGAACTCCTCAACATCATATGCAAAGGGGGCATCAATAATCCTTAAAATTGCCTTTGCACTCTCCAGTTCAGGGTTTATTGCAGGATTGATATCTAAGTTTTGAGGTGCCAGCAGAACATTGTTTGTATAGTATTCATGATTCCGGATTCTTGCAATCTTTCTCTTTATATTAAAAAGTGCCTTTGCCACAAGGCAGGCGATCATGTTGGTCTCATCACTATTGGTTACTGCCAGCAGGATATCTGCCATATCAGCCCCTGCCTCTTTCAGAACCTCAGGAGAACCACCCTCCCCTTCCACTACTGCAATATCCATCTCTTCATTGATCCTCTTGAGTTTCTGGCTGTCCGTATCCACTACAACCACCTCAACATCCTTCTCTCTTGAGAGGAATCTGGCAAGATGGTAGCCTACCTCACCTGCTCCGATTATAATTATCCTCATAAGACTATGATTATATCATAAACTTTGAAATAGGGAAACAAAAATTGTGGTTATAATACCTCAACTTTGAATCAAAGAGAATTAAAAATAGGCTAATGTATCTTTTCTCTTTCTATTTCAAGCTGGAGATGGTTTATCAGCTTCCTTGCTGCTGGTGAGAAGTATTCATTGGGCGAGCTTCTTATAGCTTCTTTAAAGCTCTCAAGTGCCCGTCTTTTATCACCAAGGGTAAGATAAAGTTGACCAAGACGATACTGATAAAAACCCTTCTGGGTAAGTCTGTATAATTCCGTATAATAGCTGATAAGATTTTCATAAATTTCCTGTCTCTGTTTTCTATCAATCACCTCTTCTTTGGAGATCAGTTTCTTTTGATAAATAGAAATTATCCTTTCTAATAACTGCACTTTAAGTCGTGGCTTTATATCCTTTCTACCCAGAGATTCCTTCAAAACCTTCAGTTCATCCCTGGACTGACCTTCAAGAATCGCCTTGTTGAGCTCAGGAAGGATATAAGGAGTCCCTTTTGCAAGCTTAATAGCAATTGAAAGTTGTCTCATAGCTTCTTCTTTCCTTCCTTTCTTAAAAAGGGCTACTGCATACTCGTTACGAATAGGTGCAAAATTGGGATTCTTTTTGACAGTATCCTCAAAAAGCGAAAGATTGGTCTGCCATACATGGACCCTGTTATAAGTAGTAATTCCAAAAACTACAAGAAGCATTACTATTAAGACCATATATACCTTTTCTTTAAACACCTTACTTATTACTAAGACAGTTAAAATTGAGGCTCCCAGACTACTTACATAAAGATATCTTTCAGCAAGAGGAGTCCAGGTAATTTTTGCTAAAACTAAAGGGACGGCGGGTAAATAGAAAGAAATGATAAATAATACCCAGAATGAAACAAATGAAATTCGACGTACAATCAATACCATACCCAATAGGGTAACCATGATTCCTACAGGTAGATATACATAGGTAGAGATTTCGGTAATAGCAAAACTTAATGGATAAGGAATAAATACCTTTTTAAAATAGAATCCCATTGCCTTCATTACCCCCCTGAGCTGAATTAATATAGGAACATCTCTCTTACTTATATGTGCGATATTCTTTAAACCTGAATCATGGGCTAAGTCAAATCCACTCCTCATATAAAAATAAAAAAGTGTTACCATAATGAAGATAAACAACAAAAAGAGTTTATTTCTAATATGAAAGTCTTCTTTTTTGGAGAGAATAATAAAGACCACTACTGGTACCATTCCGATGGCAACCTCCTTAGATAACAGACCCAAAAGATAAAAAAAAGATGCTACAGTAGTCCAGGTATAACTTTTAAAGCCTTTTTTTAGAATTATTACTAAAGAAAGAAAGACAAAAAATCCTGCTAACAGGTCAGTTCTGCCAGAAATCCAGCATACAGGTTCAGCATTGATAGGATGTAATGTAAACATAAGAGAGACAAAAAATGGGAAATACTCATGGATGTGTATATTAAAAAATTTGAGGGCCTCCCTTGATAGAAAAAAAACCAGAATAGCTGAAGATGTATGGATTAAGAGATTATGCAGATGCATAAATGACTGATGTGCTCCAAAAAATTTACCATCAAAAAGAAAAGTTAGATAAAGTAGAGGTCTATAATAACTTCCTACTTCTTCTGGAAAGAAGAGGGATTTCAGATTTACATGCTGAACGTTTATAAGGTAATTTATCAAAGGAAAATCATCTATCGAGAGAATTTCAGCATATATTACTGGATAATATATGCCCAGTGAAATAAAGATGATAAATAATACTTGAGTCTTCTCTGAGATGCCTAATTCTTTCATTCATTAATTAGAGTGGTGGATACTCTTTGTTATCAGCATAGTAGGACTCCATTAAAGTTCTTATATTTCTCAAATCACTTATAGCTGAGGCATTATCAGCCTTCTTTATATAACTCCTAAAAAGAGGAATTGATACAGCAGCGAGAATCGCCAAAATTGCCACCACAATCATCAGTTCTATAAGGGTAAACCCTTCTTGTCTCATTTTTTAAGATAAGATAAAGAAAAGGGGCTGTCGCCCCTTCCCTACTGTATTATTATATCTTGTTCTTGTGTTTTATAGTTCTGACCATCCACTAAATACAGAGGTGTCTGTAGTAGTTGCTGGAGCATCTGGACAATCACCACTGGTTACATCAGTCCCTGTGTCTTTACTCTTATAGTAGATCTTGGGTGAAGAGGAACCACCAGCAAACATCCTGTCACCATTTTTATGACCAGAAACTGCAGCATAGGTGTCTAATCCAGTACTTACCTCCACAAACACCTTCACATTCTTAGAGGCACGGTAATCCTCGATACCGGTACATCCATTGGTACATTCTGTAACTGCATAAACTGCTCCTGCAACAAACACAAAGGTTAATATAATCAATAGCATTACTACCTTTTTCATTTTAACCCCCTTTTAGTTTTGTTAATTTGTTTTTCAAATTATATCCTCAAGTATTACAGATCAGGATACTCCTGATTGTCTGCATAGTAAGACTCGAGATTCGTCTTCAGGTTCCTCAGGTCACTCTCAGCAGCAGAGTTGTATGCCTTCACCCTATACTTTGCAAACTGAGGGATTGCAATTGCCGCCAGGATCGCAATAATCGCTACCACTACCAGCAGCTCAATCAACGTAAAACCTTTCTTATCCATTCTCTCTCTTATCTTCTGAAGCATGCTTGCTCCTCCTTTCCCTGACTAAATTTCACTGAGCAGTAAAACTGCTCTTCTTCCTTGCTTTAAATTCCCTTTTCTCACCCCCTTTGCTGTGTTTTATATTTTCTTTTGTTTTAAGATATAGCATTTTTCATGCCAGAACTAAAAACATAGGATTCTCTGTACAAACTCAAAAATATATGGCAGCATTCTGACAATATTTGGCATCTCCTGTCGTAAAATGTCAAAAAAATATATCAGTGCTGTCTATTATCACCCCTTTTTACCTCATAGAATCTCTTCAATCTATTTAGAGTCTTCTCACCAATACCCCTTAGTTGAAGGAGTTCATCCATCCTACTAATACCACCTTTCTTTCTTATATACTTCACAATAGACTCTGCCCTCTTTCTTCCAATCCCCTTTATAGCCATCAGCTCTTCTACTGTAGCCCTATTGATATCCTTTTTTGTCGTTTCTGAGTCAGAAGGTTGAAGGAGAAGACTGATTAAAAATAGACCAACATACAGACTCACAACAAACCTTCTTCTCATCTTTCCCTCCTCTTGGTGAAGAATATTTAAAGAAAATGTTTAAAAAGTATATCATAATATATTGAAAAATACAACTGATTAATTGTGTGGTATAATTAGCCATATTAAAACCTACAGGACTGTAAAAATCTGATAAAGACTCTGAGAGACGATCTCCTCTGGTTGTGACTTTTTTCAAAGCCAGAGGAGATTATACATAAGGATTTATGTGCTTATTATTGAAAAGAAAAAGATTGTCCTATCCACTATCAGGTTTGAGGAGGTCTTCTTTTACTTCAACGGTATTTGAAAGCCCGATAGTGTCTTTTCCTTATAAGTGTCTATGTGACAGGTGTATGGGATAAGGTCAATTTAAAGAGGTATGAATTGATATTCACTAAGGAGAGCGCATGTTGAAAAGGTTTATCCTGAAAGAGTATGGTTCCTGGACTGTGGTATTCTTATCATTCCTTGCCGGAATGTCAGAGGCAGGGTGGGTCTTTGAATGGATAAGTATCCCTCTGTTTTTAGGAGTTATGATCTTTGTAAACTCAAAATTATCCCTTGTGGGATGGATAAAAAGGGGTGAAAAGAACTCCTTTCTGCCTTTTATGATACAGATATTTATATCCATCATACTTCTCGTGGTAGTTTTTGGGAAAAACATACTGGGGCTTCTACCCTTAGCAATGGTCCCTCTTTCATACGCACTTCTGCTTTACAGATATGGTGAACACCATCTGTCAACTGAATTGGTAGGATTTGGAGTACTCTGTCTACCCACAACACTTGTACTGTATAAAGCTACAGGTGCCCTAAATATAGAGACCTATCTGGGGGTCTGGCTCTTTTTTGCAGCAAGTGTATTTAAAGTAAGAGTTCACCTGAGAAAACAGCCACTGTATAGATGGATTATGGGTATCTACTGCCTGCTGGTTGTGGCATTATATCCTCTTCTTGAATTTCCCTTAATCGCTTCCCTACCCTTAATAGATAACCTTCTTTTCTCAATTCTTCTATATAATGTTAGACTGAAAATTACCGGCTGGATCGAGCTCTTCAAAGGCATAGCATTTCTGGTTCTCCTGTCTCTGTAGTAATAAAAAAATCTTATATTTCAATTTTAATTTTTTTCTTGAAATATAATTTTAACTTTATGTAGTATATTGCGTCTCATTAAAAAGCCAAAATTCCGTGATAGGAGGTTATAGATGAGAATAGTACTTCTGGGTGCGCCTGGGGCTGGAAAGGGCACGCAGGCGAAAAAGATGGTCGAGAAGTATGGCATCCCCCAGATCTCCACAGGAGACATCCTGAGAAAAGCAGTAGCAGATGGAACCCCCCTTGGTAAAGAGGCAAAACAATATATGGATAAAGGCGAACTTGTACCTGATTCTGTAGTTATAGGACTGGTTAAAGAAAGACTCGCCCAGGATGACTGTAAGAAAGGATTCATCCTGGATGGGTTTCCCCGAAACACCTCCCAGGCAGAAACCCTTGATAAGGTACTGGAAGAGATGGGTGTGCCACTTCAGGTGGCCTTAAGTGTGGATGTAGACTTTGATGTCCTTATGAAGAGGCTTACAGGTAGGAGAACATGCCGGCAGTGTGGCCAGATGTACAATATATACTATAATCCTCCAAAACAGGAAGGAGTCTGTGATAAGTGTGGAGGAGAGCTGTATCAGAGAGATGACGATAAGGAAGAAACAATCCGTAAGAGGCTTGAAGTGTATGAGGCTCAAACAGCCCCGCTTATCGAATACTATGATAAAAAAGGTATATTGAAAAGAGTTAATGGAGTTGGTAATATTGATGAGATATTTGCTAACATCTGTGCAATACTGGACACCCTAAGGTAGGGTTGAAAGGAGGATGATTGAATAGATGGCGTTAGTCAGTCCCCATGGTAAAGAAAGAGTGTTGAAGCCACTTCTGCTGGAAGGAGAGGCATTACTTGAAGAGAAAAAGAGGGCAAAAACTCTAACACAGGTGAGAATGAGTTCTCGGGAAACCGGTGACCTCATCATGATGGGGATAGGAGGATTCACCCCCTTAGAGGGTTTCATGGGATATGATGACTGGAAGGGTGTCTGTGATGAGATGACAATGGCTGACGGAACTTTCTGGCCTATTCCTATTACTCTATCCACAACAAAAGGACAGGCTGACAGCATAAAGATTGGTGAAGATGTGGCTTTAGTGGATGAAGAGACAGGTGAAATAATGGGGGTAATGACTGTAAGGGAAAAATACACTATTGATAAAGAATACGAATGCAAGCAGATTTTTAAAACTACTGATCTTGAGCATCCTGGTGTAGCAAAGGTCATGTCCCAGGGTGAGGTGAATCTGGCAGGCCCTGTAAAAGTATTGAGTGAGGGCAAGTTCCCTGCTGAATTTAAAGGTATATATATGAGGCCTGCAGAGACAAGGAATGCCTTTGAGGAGAAAGGTTGGTCAACTGTAGCAGCATTCCAGACCCGCAATCCTATGCACCGAAGTCATGAGTATCTCACCAAGATAGCCATTGAGATATGTGATGGGGTATTCATCCATATGCTTCTTGGGAAACTCAAACCAGGCGATGTTCCTGCTGATGTGAGGATGAAGGCAATAAATGCCCTAATAGAAAACTACTATGTTAAAGACACAATTATGATTGGAGGATATCCTCTGGATATGAGATATGCTGGACCAAGAGAGGCACTTCTTCATGCGGTCTTCAGGCAGAATTATGGGTGTAGCCATCTTATTGTAGGACGTGATCATGCAGGAGTAGGTGATTATTATGGTCCCTTTGATGCTCAGAAGATATTTGATGAGATCCCAAAAGATGCCCTTGAGATTAAACCTTTAAAAATCGATTGGACATTCTACTGTTATAAGTGTGATGGAATGGCTTCTATGAAGACCTGTCCTCATGGAAAGGAGGACAGGTTGATTTTGAGTGGAACCAAGTTGAGAAAGATGCTTTCTGATGGTGAAGAGGTTCCAGAGAAGTTCAGTCGTCCTGAGGTATTAAAGATTCTCAGAGAATACTATGAGAGTCTATCAGACAAGGTTGAAATAAAACTGCATAAATATGCAGAGGGTGGTTAGTAGCATTAACTTGACGGAGACACTTTATCATTTAAATACTAACAAAGAAAGGAGGTGGGTAGAGGCAGGGGAAAGCCTCTCTGTTCAGTAGAAATTATTAGGTTTAGGGATTATGGTTTTCTAACAACATCAAAGCAAAGGAGGTAAGATTATGCCAAGCTATGTAATCAATGAGAAATGCGACGGTTGCAAGGGTCAGGAAAGAACAGCATGCATGTACATCTGCCCTAATGACCTGATGAAGCTTGATAGGGACAGAATGAAGGCCTATAATCAGGAACCTGAGCAGTGTTGGGAGTGCTATAACTGTGTAAAGATATGCCCACAGCAGGCAGTTGAGGTAAGAGGATACCAGGACTTCTGTCCTATGGGTGCAAATGTTATTCCTCTGAGAGGTACAGATGCTATCATGTGGACAATCAAGTTCCGTGATGGCTCTCTCAAGAGGTTTAAGTTCCCCATCAGGACTACTCCAGAAGGTTCAATTGAGCCCTATGCCGGAAGACCTGAACCGGACTACAACAAACTCAAAGGACCCGGCTTTTTTACTCATGAGTCAGAGCTTCCAACTCCTTAAAGTTTTGGAGTTAAGTTTTAGTAGTAAATTTTTAAAAACTCAATAAAAAGGAGGAAACCATGGAAAAGGAAACTTGCACTTTTTCATATTGTGCCGAGCCCGAAATAATCGAGGTTGAGACAGATATTCTGCTTATAGGTGGTGGTATGGCAGCCTGTGGAGCAGCCTTTGAGGCATGTTATTGGGCAACACCAAAAGGTATTAAGGTAACTATGGTTGATAAGGCCGCAACTGACCGTTCAGGTGCTGTGGCAATGGGTCTCAGTGCAATTAACACCTACATGGGTGAGAATGACCCTGCCGATTATGTCCGCTATGTCAGGGGCGACCTGATGGGAATCATCAGGGAAGACCTTGTGTATGACCTGGGAAGGCATGTTGATGACTCAGTACATCTGTTTGAAGAGTGGGGTCTGCCTATCTGGAAGACACTGGAGGATGGAAAGAAGGTTGACGGTGCAGAGGGTCTTAAGGTAGGAAAACGTCTGAAGGATGGTGGAAAGCCTGTCCGTTCCGGTCGTTGGCAGATCATGATAAATGGTGAATCCTATAAGGTAATAGTAGCAGAGGCTGCAAAGAAGGCCCTTGAGTACAACCGTCAGGCAACAGGTGTGGAGCAGAATCATTTTGAGAGGGTCTTCATTGTGAAGCTGGTTCCTGACAAGAACAACCCTAACAGGGTTGCTGCTGCAGTAGGCTTCAGTGTCCGTGAGCATAAGGCCTATGTATTTAAGGCAAAATGTATGCTCATTGCAGGTGGTGGCTGCGTGAATGTCTTCAGGCCAAGGTCCATTGGTGAGGGTATGGGTAGGACATGGTTTGCGGTCTGGAACTCAGGTTCCACCTATGCAATGCCAGCACAGCTTGGTGCCAAGATGGTCCTTATGGAGAACAGATTCGTCCCAGCAAGGTTCAAGGACGGATATGGTCCTGTTGGTGCATGGTTCCTCTTCTTCAAGGCAAAGGCAACCAATGCTCTTGGTGAGGACTACTGTGCCAAGCACCATGAAGCACTGAAACAGCAGTATGGTAAGTATGCCGAGGTTCTGGGAACAGCCCTCCGTAATGATGCAATGATGAGAGAAATGAAGGCTGGTTTTGGTCCAATATGGATGAGAACAGACCTCGCCTTTGAAGAGGCAAAGAAACACATGGATGCCAAGGAACTGAAACACCTTGAGGCAGAGGCATGGGAAGACTTCCTTGACATGACCATTGCACAGGCCGGCCTGTGGGCTGCAAATAACATCCGCCCTGAAGAAAAACCCTCAGAGCTGATGCCTTCAGAGCCATACCTGCTCGGTTCTCATGCAGGTTGTGCAGGACTCTGGTGCAGCGGTCCTGAAGACATCTGCAAGAAGCACGGTCTGGACGAGTACTTCTGGGGTTACAACAGGATGACTACAGTAGATGGTCTGTTCACTGCTGGTGATGGTTGCGGTGCATCAGGCCATAAGTTCTCCTCAGGCTCCCATGCAGAGGGCAGGATTGCTGGTAAAGAGATGGTGAGATATGTCCTTGACCATATGGACTACAAGCCCGAGATTGAGAAGCCTGCAAAAGAGTATGTGGCAGAGATATTCCTCCCATTCGAGATATACGAGAAGTACAAGAACTACACCACTGATCCTCAGGTGAATCCACACTACATCAGGCCAAGACTGCTGCAGATGAGGCTGATGAAGATCATGGACGAGTATGTGGCTGGTACAAGCTACTGGTACATGACCAGTAAGACCATGCTCGAGGAAGGTCTGAGACAGCTCGAGCTCCTGAAGGAGGATGCTGTAAGAATGGCTGCTGCTGACCATCACGAGCTGATGCGCTGCTGGGAGAACTACCACAGGATCCTTACTGGAGAGGCCCATGCAAGACACATCCTCTTTAGGGAGGAGACCAGATATCCTGGTTACTACTACAGAGGTGACTTCCCCAACATTGATGACGAAAACTGGAAATGCTTCACCGTCTCCAGGATCAATCCAGAGACAGGACAGTGGGAGTTCGAGAAAGTACCTTACAAACAGATTATTCCTGATTAATAGAAAAATGGGGGGCTCTGCCCCCCATTTTTTAATTTTAGACTTCAGAACTCTATAAAAATGATGTTGAGTGGATGATTGGTTGACCAGGGAAGGGTCAACCAATTATCCGGTCAACCAATTCAAGATAAAAGGAGGATATAAATGGCAATCGCTCCTGACAAAACCGTGCTTGTTGTGGGTGGAGGCATCAGTGGTCTCACTGCCACAGTAGAGACTGCTGAAGCCGGTACCAAAGTAGTTCTTGTGGAGAAGAATCCCTATCTCGGTGGCAGGGTAGCCCAGTTATACAGGTATTTCCCAAAACTCTGTCCACCGTACTGCGGTCTGGAGATCAACTTCAGAAGAATTAAACAGAATCCTGCCATCACCTTCTATACCTTGGCAGAGGTGGATAATATCTCTGGTTCAGCAGGAAATTTCAGTGTCACAATCAAACAGAAACCCAGGTATGTGAATGAAAAATGTACAGCCTGTGGTGAGTGTGTAGAGGCATGTCCTGTAGAAAGGCCAAATGAATTTAATTTTGGCATGGACAATACCAAGGCTATTTACCTGCCTCATGAGCTGGCCTTCCCGATGAGGTATGTTATTGATGACAGCTACTGTAAAGGTAAGGAATGTGCAAAATGCGTAGAGGCATGCAAATATGGAGCTATTGATCTTGATATGAAGGAGAAGACCTTTGAGGTGAATGTGGAAGCAATTATCTTCGCTACAGGTTGGAACCCCTATGATGCCACAAAGATGGATAATCTCGGATTTGGTAAAGTAAGAAATGTAATAACAAACATGATGATGGAGAGGCTGGCTGCTCCCAATGGCCCTACCAAGGGAAAGATTGTAAGGCCCTCTGACGGAAAGGAGGTCCAGAAGATCGCCTTTGTACAATGTGCAGGCTCAAGGGATGAGAATCATCTGAACTACTGTTCTGCAATATGCTGTATGGCCTCTCTGAAGCAGGCTACATATATAAGGGAACAGAATCCTGATGCAGAGGTAACAATATTTTATATAGATCTAAGGGCACCTGGTAAATATGAAGATTTCTATAGAAAAGTAGAGGCAGATGAAAAGATCAAGATGATAAAGGGTAAAGTGGCAAAGATAGAAGAGGACCCCTCCACTGGTGATCCTGTGGTTACAGTGGAGGATGTGGCAAATCTTAAAAAGATTGTAGAGTCCTTTGATATGGTGGTACTTGCCACTGGTATGGAACCACAGACAAGAAGAAATAAACTTCCTGGAAATGTGGAGTATGAGGAGAATGGATTTCTCAAGGTTGACCAGCCTGATGGGGTCTTTGCTACAGGAGTGGCCACAAGACCGCTTGATGTGAATACTTCCAACCAGGACGCTACTGCAAAGGCAATAAAATGCATACAAACCCTTGTAGGAGGTAAATAGAGATGGAAAAGAAGGTCGGTGTATATATATGTACTGATTGTGGCATAGGCGAGGCATTAAATGTAGAGCAACTTCAAAATGTAGCAAATGAGTACAAACCTGCTGTATGTAAAGTCCACTCCTTTCTCTGCAGCCAAGAGGGTGTACAGGAAATAAAAAACGATATACAGAATGAAGGAATAAATACACTTGTGATTGCAGCATGTTCCATGAGGGTAAACCATGATGTATTTAATTTTGATCCAATGAAGTATGTAACAGAGAGGGTAAACCTGAGGGAGCATGTAGTCTGGACACAGCCACCAAATGATGAGAAGACCCAGTTACTGGCAGAAGACTATCTTAGGATGGGAATTATTAGGGCTCAGAAGGCAGAACCACCTGAACCAAAAACTGCTGAACTGGAAAAGACTATCCTGGTGGTTGGTGGAGGTATAGCAGGCCTTAGTGCAGCCCTTGAGGTAGTAAAGGCAGGTTACAAAGCAGTAATAGTAGAGAAAGCTCCTGAGCTGGGTGGATGGATGAGAAAGATGTACAAGACACTGCCCTCAAAACCACCCTATGCAGAACCTGAAAAGAGCAACATTGAGGAAAAGATAAAGGCTGTAATGGAACATCCCGATATTAAGGTCTATACTAACTCCATAGTGGTTAGTATAGAGGGTGAACCAGGGATGTTTGATGTAACAGTATGTTCTAATGAGGCTGTAAAGATGCCTGAGATAAAAAAACCGAAGGCTGAAGGTGAAGAGGCTGAAGCTGAAGGTGAGGGTGAAGAAGGCAAAGCTGAGGCAAAACAGGAAGAGGCCTCTGAAGAGGCTGGTCCTACAAGGTATCCACTGCCTGAGTGCTCAGCACCTGAGACATTCAGAGTAGGTGCTATTGTATTTGCCATAGGTTGGAAACCCTATGATGCTTCAAAGCTCGAAGACCTCGGCTATGGGAAATTCAAAAATGTGGTAACAAATGTGGAACTGGAAGAAATGGCCTCAAATGGTGGTATAAAGAGGCCTTCGGATGGCAAAGCTGTAAAGAATGCTGTATTTATACAGTGTGCAGGGCAGAGGGATGAAAACCACCTACCCTATTGCTCTTCTGTATGTTGTCTCACTTCTCTGAAGCAGGCCAAATACATAAGAGAAGCAAATCGTGACGCAGGTGCATTCATAATATACAAGGATATGAGGACTCCAGGACTCTATGAAAACTTCTATAAAACAATGCAGGATGATGAAGGAGTATTTTTACTGAAAGGTGAGCTTCTTGGAATGGAGGAAGCTGAGGATGGAACCATAAAAGTAAAGGTGGAGAATAAGCTTCTTAACAGAACAGATGTGATAAATGCAGACCTTGTGGTACTTGCCACTGGTATGGTAACAAATATGGTTCCTGAAGATAGAGAACCCAATAAACTTACTCCTGAATTCATTGGAGACATTGTAACAAAACAGACAGACAGTGGACCTGTGGAGGAACTTGTTCCTGTACCAATTGCACTTCATCTGAAATACAGGCAGGGACCTGAGATGCCTCATCTCAAGTATGGTTTCCCTGATTCACATTTCATCTGTTTTCCTTATGAGACGAGAAGGACAGGAATCTATGCAGCAGGTGCTACCCGTCATCCCATGGATGCTGCTCAGGCTGAGATGGATGGTGCAGGAGCAGCCCTTAAAGCGATCCAGTGTATAGAGCTTACTTCAGAGGGCAAGGCAGTACATCCAAGGGCTGGGGATATGACATTCCCAGAGTTTTATCTGGCAAACTGTACCCAGTGTCGTAGGTGTACAGTAGAGTGTCCTTTTGGGGTACTGGATGAAGATGAGAAGGGTACTCCTCAGGAGCATCCATACAGATGTCGTCGTTGTGGAACCTGTATGGGTGCCTGTCCACAGAGGATCATATCCTTTAAAGACTACAGTGTTGATATGATCTCCTCTATGCTGAAGGAGATTCAGGTTCCAGATGACCAGGACTTTCCATATATTATCGGGTTTATCTGTGAGAATGATGCTTATCCTGCCTTAGATATGGCAGGTATAAATAAAATTCAGTTTCCACCTAACTTCCGTTTCATCAGACTCAGGTGTCTTGGTGGTATGAACCTCGTATGGATAGCAGATGCCCTCTCCAAGGGTGTTGATGGCGTGATTCTGATAGGATGTAAATTTGGAGATGATTATCAGTGTCACTTTATAAAGGGTAGTCAGATGGCAAATGAAAGGCTCGGTAAGGTACAGGAGACCCTTGACAGATTGATGCTCGAGGCTGACAGAGTGGAACTACAGCAGCTTGCAATAAATGAGTACTACAGATTGCCTGAGATACTCAACCAGTTCCTTGAGAAAGTAAAAGAGATTGGACCAAATCCATACAAGGGATTCTAAATAATCAAATAAAGGAGGTATATATGGCTGAGGAGACAGTACTGAGTCCCGATATAGAATTTATAAGAGAATTAAGACAGGCAGGCGGTGAAACTCTCAAGAAATGTTATCAGTGTGCCACCTGCTCAGTGGTCTGCCCCATGTCACCTGAGGACAAACCCTTCCCAAGAAAAGAGATGATAATGGGTCAGCTTGGTTTAAAAGACGAGATAATGGCAGACCCAGATATATGGTACTGTCATAACTGCAATGACTGCTCCAAATACTGTCCAAGAGGAGCAAGACCTGGTGATGTCCTTGGTGCAATGAGGCAGAGATTTATTAAAGAATATGCTATCCCAAAGTTCATGGGTTCTATTGTGACAAACACTAAGATGACCCTTTTTGCACTTGCTATACCTTTGGTGATATTTCTCGTAGTGCTTGGACTCACAGGCCACCTACATATACCAGAAGGCAAAATAGTCTATTCCCACTTCTTCCCTATTCTCTATGTTGAGGCAATCTTTATAACCCTGGTGGGTCTGACAGGACTCTCATACCTCATAAGTCTCAACAAATACTGGAAGACTCTCAAAAGGGTCAATGGAACAGATTACAAAATGGGGTTTGGAGATGCCTTTGTAGAAACGATATTGGAGTTTCTCAGCCATAAAAAGTTTACAAAATGCGAGGCAAATGCAGACAGAAAAAATGGACACCTATTGGTATTCTATGGCTTTGTAGGACTCTTTATTGTAACCTGTTGGCTAACCTTCTATGACTATATAATGGGTATAGAGTCTCCTATTGCGCTGTCTGATCCGATGAAATGGCTTGCCAATCTGAGTGCCCTATCACTTCTTGTGGGAATTATGATTATCATTGCCAATAGATTAAAAGACAAGGGTATAAACACCAAGAGTTCTTCCTTTGACTGGACCTTTGTCACTATAATCCTACTGCTCACAATAACAGGAATTCTTACAGAACTTATAAGGGTTGCTGGCGTAAGAACCTTGGCATATCCTATGTATCTTATTCACCTGATGTTTGTCTTTTACACAATAGTATATTTCCCCTATTCCAAACTTGCCCACATGGGTTATAGGGCCCTGGCAATCACCCATTATAAGATGACAGGAAAGGATATAAAATGAAGGTCAAGGATATACTAAATGAAAAGGGTAGAGAGCTGATCACGATTGGTGCCAATGCATCAATCCCAGATGCTGCGCACAAGATGATGTCCCGTAATATTGGAGCCCTTTTGGTAGAAGAAGAGGGGAAGCTTGTTGGACTAATAACAGAAAGGGACATTGTCAAGATCCTTGCCAAAACGAATTGTGATATGGGTGATATAACTGTAAGGAATATTATGGTGGAGAGTGATAATCTTGTGGTGGCAGAGCCAGAGGATGAAGTGGAGTATGTAATGGCAGTAATGATTCAGAATGCGATAAGACATATTCCGATTGTGGAAGGAGGTGAATTGATAGGTATACTCTCCATAAGAGACGTGGTAAAGACCCATGTCAGAAAATTAAAGGCAGAGATACATTTTCTGAAAGAATATATCTCTGATAAGTATTTTTAACAAAGAAAAAGACAGGTTAACTTAAAAACTTCTGAAAGGAGGTATGGTGGATGGAAGGCTTAACTAATATTGCAGCAGTATTTGGGGCAGGGGGACTGATTCTTGCATTGTTAATCTATGCTTCTGTCGCGCGAAAACCAGCAGGAAATGAGACCATGCGCGAGATAGCTGCAATGATACATGAAGGTGCTATGACCTATCTAAAGAGACAGTATTCTATCCTGTCTATATTCATTGTTGTTGTGTTTGTAGCTATGTACTTCTATCTGGGCATCGAATCTTCAATAGCCTTTCTGAGTGGAGCTATATGTTCAATTGCAGCAGGATTCCTTGGAATGCAGGCAGCAACAAGGGCAAATGTGAGGACCGCAGAAGCTGCAAACCAGTACAAACCAGACCATTCCAAGGCCCTCTCAGTTGCCTTTTATGGTGGTGCGGTTATGGGATTGGCAGTAGCAGGAATCGGTCTCCTGGGAGTGGGAGTATTTTATTATCTCTTTGGACGTGATCCAAAGACAGCCTTTGTAATGAGTGCTTTTGGTATGGGTGCATCCTCAATCGCTCTATTCATGCGTGTTGGAGGAGGAATATATACAAAGGCTGCAGACGTAGGTGCAGACCTGGTGGGTAAGGTAGAGGCAGGTATCCCAGAGGATGACCCTCGTAATCCTGGTGTTATTGCAGACAATGTGGGTGACAATGTAGGGGATGTGGCTGGCATGGGCGCAGACCTGTTTGAATCCTATGTTAACTCTATTATTGCTACTATAGCTATAGGTGCTACAGCAGCAGTGGGTTCAAAAGTGGCAGGTCTTGGAGATACTCTCCATCTGATGGCACTACCTGTACTTCTGGCTATTATGGGTATAATCTCCTCTGTTCTGGGTATACTGGGTATGAGAATCCTTGAGAAGATGGACCCTGCGGCAGCACTAAGATACTCAACCTTTATTGCTGCAGGTATATTCCTGGCCCTGTCATACCTTGCGATAGCCGCTCTTGGTGTCAGCCAGAATATCTTCTGGGCAGTTGTTGCAGGATGCATAGGTGGTATCATTATCGGACTGCTAACGGAGTACTATACATCTGGAGGACCAATCAAAAAGATAGCTGAGGCATCTCAGACAGGTCCTGGTACAAACATAATAACCGGTCTCGCCGTTGGTCTTGAGAGTACAGCTCTTCCTGTGCTTGGTATCTGTGTTGCTATTTTTGTTGCAAACAAAGTGGCAGGGCTTTATGGAATAGGAATTGCAGCTGTTGGTATGCTTGGGACAATAGGTATCACCATGAGTGTGGATGCTTATGGACCCATTGCAGACAATGCAGGTGGAATCTCAGAGATGAGTGGTCTGGGAGAGGATACAAGGGCAATTACTGACAGTCTTGATGCACTTGGTAATACCACTGCTGCTATAGGTAAAGGATTTGCTATAGGTTCTGCTGCCCTTACAGCACTGGCCCTGTTTTCAGCATACACACAGACTATAAACCATGCAAGGGTGGAGAAGGGGTTCGAGAAGCTGTCCATTATTATCACCGAGCCTATGGTGGTTATAGGTCTTCTTCTTGGTGGAATTCTGCCCTTCTTTGTGGCAGCACTCACAATGACCGCTGTTGGTAGGGCAGCCTTCAAGATGGTCAATGAGATCAGGCGTCAGTTCAGGGAAATACCAGGTCTCTTAGAGGGCAAACCTGGTGTAAAACCTGATCCAAAGAAGTGTGTTGATATATCTACTACAGCAGCCCTTAAGGAGATGATCCTGCCTGGTTTGACCGCTGTTATCAGCCCAATCCTCGTGGGATTCATTCTCGGACCAGCAGCCTTGGGTGGTATGCTTGCTGGTGCCACAGTAACAGGTGTTATGCTTGCATTGATGATGGCCAATGGTGGTGGTGCCTGGGACAATGCGAAGAAGTATATCGAGAAGGGTAATCTTGGTGGTAAAGGTTCAGAGGCCCACAAGGCAGCAGTTGTTGGTGACACTGTAGGAGACCCCTTCAAGGATACATCTGGACCCTCTATGAATATCTTGATAAAGTTGATGAGTGTGGTTGCTCTGGTTATCGCCCCATTAATTGCACTGTAAAAGTTAATACAGGAACGGGGGAAGATCTTTCTTCCCCTGTTCTTGATATTGCGGATAAATCTGTCAGATACTAAATCCTAAGATTAAGGGAGGTAGAGAATGGAGAATATTGGTCATGGTGGAAAAGAAATAGTAGAGAGAATCCTTCCGAGGGACGAGGCGATAAAGAAGGTTCAAGAATTAAAAGCAAAGGGGGCAAAGGAGCTTGAGGTACGCCGTCAGATTGCCACCGAGATCATTGATATTGCCTATGGGTTCTTCTGCCCTCTTGAAGGTTTCATGACAAAGGCAGATGTAGAGTCTGTCTGTAAAAACATGAGACTCACAGATGGTACTGTATGGAGTATCCCTATCGTGTTTGATGTCTCAGATGAAGAGGCAGAGGGAATCAAAGAAAATGACGAGATTCTTCTCACTTACACTGGCAATCCTTTGGCAGTGTTTGAGGTATCAGAGATTTTCACTTACGACAAACAGGAGATGGCACAGAGTGTTTATGGAACCACTGAGGATAAACATCCTGGGGTAAAAAGAACATATGCATATAAGGATAAATTCCTCGGTGGAAAGATCACTCTGCTAAATCCTCCAAAGATTAACCCTGTGTTTGAGCCATTCTTTATCCCTCCTCTTGAGATGAGAAAGAGATTTAAAGAAAAGGGATGGAAGAGAATTGTTGCTCACCAGACAAGGAATGTCCCCCATACAGGCCATGAATGGCTAATGAAAGGGGCATGGTTTCAGACCTATGCAGAACTGCCTATAGACAAACCCTATGTAGGAGTGCTTGTAAACGCAATAATTGGTGAAAAGAGGCTTGGTGACTATATTGATGAGGCCATATTACTTGCCCATGATATGCTGAGAAAGGCTGGATACTTTGGTGAACACAACCACATGACCTCCATAACATTCTGGGACATGAGGTATGCTGGACCAAGAGAGGCAATATTCCACGCAGCCCTGAGAACCAACCTTGGTCTTACTCATCATATGTATGGTAGAGACCATGCAGGGGTTGGTACTTACTATGGTCCCTATGATGCCCATAATCTACTAATGTCAGTTCAAGATGACCTCAGAATCACTCCTACATTCTCTATGAACTGGCTCTATTGTCCACACTGTGGTGAGGTTACCTACGAAGGTCTCTGTAACCACAAGGATGAGTGGCAGAAATACAGTGGTACCTTGATCAGAAGTATAATTATTGATGGTGTAAAACCACCGAGATTGATCATGAGGCCTGAGGTATTTGATGTGGTAATGGAGTGTGCTGAGAAATACGGTTTTGGTTCCCCATTTGTAACAGAGGAGTATCTGCAGAAGAGAACTCCAGTGTTCACAATAGAACCTTTGGAATAGGAGGATGACCATGGCTGAGACTTATCCAATCAACATATGGATTAATGAAGAGAGATACGAAAAACTGCAGCAGGCTGGTCTTGCACATATGGCAAAAGAGAAGATGGCTGGACTGAAGGTGCTCGCAGTGCCAACAAATGAGGAACAGAAAGACAAGATTCTGAAGCTCTTCCCAATGGCAAAGTTTGACAGTGCTACCACAAAGAGCATCGAGCTGCTGCCAAGAGAAGTTAAGGATAAGATCTTCGATCTCATTATTCAGAAAAAGACCGTAGATGTAATAGATGACTTTATAAAGACAGTAGAAGAACAGAAATAATAGAGTTAACTGACAAAAAACCGGAAAGGGCAGAAGGATTACTCCTTCTGCCCTTTTTTCTTGGTTTTAGAATGCAATCTCAGGTATAATTTTCATTATGAGCAACCTCTTGGAGCTGCTTACAAAGATAAAAAGAGCAAAGACAAAAAAAACCATCTCCCCTGTTGTTGAATATACGCGGCAGAAGGAAAAAAGAAGACAGAAACTCATAGGTTATAGTATCATCTCTATGTTAGTACTCACTACCTTGGGAGGAATACTTCTGGTCAATCTCCTACAGGAGAAAAAAACTATACAACAAGAAGACACCAGAGAGATGGCTCAACTTCCAACACTCTCCATAGAAAACGAAACCATTAAGGCCAAAGTATCCGAATCAGAAAAAGAAACATCAACAACTCCGGTCAATCAGATCTCTTCCAAAGCAGAGAATAACAAAGTCACTATATCTACGAGCATTCAGCAACAGAACACCTCTAATATGGATAATGATGTAAAGAAATTGATACCTCAAAAAACGACTCAACAGAACAAGAAGGACCAAAAAATAGAGGATAAGGCAGACAGAGAGGGCAAACCAAAACCTGATGGACAGAAGTTAACCCAACCTGAAGAGCCAATGGTACAACAAAAATCAAATAAAAAGAGACTTTATTCACATCTGTACCGTGTTGAGAACTACGAAAGGAAGGGTATGATAGAGGATGCAATAGCTGAGTTAAAAGAGGCGATTGCTATTGTCCCATCTGACCAGAGGCTTTTAAACAAGATGGCCTCGCTTTATATAAAGATAGACAGGTGTGATGAAGCAGTTAAATACATACAGAGAGTACTTAAAAGTAACCCTGATTATGTGAAGGCTCTGGTAAATCTGGCTGTATGTCAGCAGAGGCAGGGAGAGTTGAAAAAGGCAGAAGAGACCCTTCTAAGGGCTCTAAGCATTGAACCACATAATGGATATATAAACTATAATCTCGGAGTGTTTTATGAACACAGGGGAAACAGTGATTCTGCATATAAATACTACTTGAGAACAGTAGAGCTCGGCAGTAGAAAAACCCGTCTGCTCGCCCTATTCGCTATTGCAAAGATCGAAAAAGACAGAGGTAATCTACAGAAGGCATACAGAATCTGCAGAGAGTTGTTACAACAGAAAGACTTACCTTTTAATCTAAGACAGAAGGTAGAAAAACTGGTGACTCTCCTAAGGACTTCTAAATAGTCACTCTGTAACCACCTTTCCTGTTTTGGCAGATATCCATGCCTGCATGTTATTGAAAACAACCACTTTATACCATTTAATCCCGTCTTTGTCGATCTGTTCGCCAGTAATCTTGAGTTTTGTTCCTCTCCTCACAGTACCAATTTTGTCAGAGCCGATACCAGGAGCCACCCTCAGGTTAGCCTCCCAGGCAGTCACAAGGATATAGGACTGAGGAGATTCCGGAACAACTGGTGATACCTCTTCTGGTGATTCTTTCTTGGACTGGACAGGTGAAAAAAACTCTTGCCCTCTAAAGGAGACCTTATCAGAAGAGATTATATTCATCTCAGAAAGACCAAAAACCAGCAAGGCTACAATTGCTACAAACCCAGATATAAGTACTGGAGAGGGTCTCCACCGTCTTTTAAAACCTTCAGTATTAAGAGTTTTGAAAGCATCTTTGATGTGCCCCTTCTGTACCACCTTTGCATCATCCATGTAGGCACACATAAGGGCTCTTAGTCCTATAATATTGATCAGTCTTGGATTACCATCTGTTATTCTGTATATCTCTCTAATTGCTCTGTCAGAGAACCTAATAAAACTCTTACCTGCTTTCAATAAACGGAAGTTTATATATTCACCGGTCTCTTTCTTGTCAAGATGTTTAAGTCTAACCCTTGTTGATATCCTTTGATTAAGCTGTCTTAAAAGTGGAGAGTTGAGTTTCTGCTCCAACTCTGGCTGTCCCACTAATATAATCTGCAGGAGCTTTTCCTTTTCTGTTTCAAGATTGCTTAATAGTCTCAGTTCTTCCAGTGTCTCTGTTGGCAGATTCTGGGCCTCATCTACAATTATTATAATTTTTTTACCTCTCTGTACATTCTCTATCAGGATGTTCCTAAAAGCCTTCAGGAGTTCATTCTTATTCTCCGCCTTTATATTCAGGCCCATCTCATCCAGTACAGATGCAAGAAACTCTTCTGGTGATAGTCTTGGTGTAAGCACAAGGGCTATTATGGCTTTATCAATCCAGCTACGTAGAAAGACATTAAGGAGAGTGGTCTTTCCTGTACCAGGTTCTCCAGTAATTACACAAAACCCTTCAGACTGTTCTGTTGAATACTCCAATGTTTTTAAAGCCAAGTTATGGGATTCAGAAGGAAAGAAATAGTCTGGGTCAGGAGTGAGCCTGAAAGGGTCCTCTTTCAGTCCATAATAGTCAAGAAAATTCACTTTTATCCCCCCATTCCGATCTTTGAAACCAGATCATATACAGGAATAAGCAAACCCAGTATGATAAAAATAAAGAATAATCCCAAGATCACAATCACTATTGGCTCAAGTAACTTGCCAATCTTCTGACTTATGTCCTCAAGGGCATTAATGAAATACTCTGACAGAAATGAGAACTGTTCGTCAAGGGCACCAGTCTGCTCTCCCACATGAACCATTCTCACAAGCATAAGAGGAAATACATCATGCTTTCTTAAAGCCTCTGAAATGCTGGCACCAGCCAGCACATCCTCTCTTACAACCAGAACTGCCTCTTTTGCATAGTAGTTACCAAGCACCTCTGCAACGATCTCAAATACCCTGTCTATTCCTATACCTGCTATAAGCAGAATCCTCATCTGTTCTGAGAAGATAGCAAGAATTTTATTGTGAACAATGAGTCTTATTACTGGCAAGGAGAACTTCATTTTATCACATCTGAATCTTATTCTTCTGTTCTTTGTAAGAAGCTTATACAACATAAAAATTAAAAATGGAGTAAAAACTATAAATAACCAGTTCTGTCTTGTAAAATCACTCACACCCATAATTATTCTTGTAATAAGAGGAAGAGAGAGGTTCATCTCTCTAAAAAGATTAGCCAGTTTTGGCAGCACATATATGAGCCAGAAGGCCATGGCAGAAAGTGTTGCAACTATGGTGAAGATAGGATAGATGAGGGACCTTTTCACAGCAGATGTAAGGGCTTCAATCCTCTGTAAATGTTCAGAGATATCTTTGAGGCTCTGATCCAGTCTTCCTGTCTCCTCCCCTACCCTCACCAGCCTCACAAAGATATCTGGAAAGATATCTCTATGAGCCTCAATAGCATCAGAAAATGTTGAACCCATCTGCACCATCTTCGAGATAGCTAGAATCTTTTCTCTAAAGTACTTATTCTCTGTGGTTGAGGCAATATCTTCAAGGGCAGTAAGCAGAGGGATACCTGCCTTTAGCATTACAGAGAGGTTATTAGAAAATTCAATAATATCTTTTCTTTTGACCCTACCCCGAAAAAGTCCTATAAACTGTCCAAGCCAGGGATTAATTTTCTTTATCATAAGGGGATACTGGCCAGCACCTCTTATTGAGGATTCAATTGCGGAGGGGTCTGAGGCCTCTGCAAGCCCCTTCACCAGTCTGCCAGATTCATCTATTGCCCTGTATCTAAAGTATGGCATAAAAAATCATATCTCAGCCCACTACTCTGAGAATTTCTTCCACAGTAGTAATACCACTCTTAACCTTTATCATTCCATCTACAATTAGAGGCTTCATGCCCAAGTTAAGTGCACTCTCCAGGATTCTTCCTGCGGATGCCCTTTTGTAAATGAGGTCTTTAATCTCACCATCTATTATAAGAACCTCACCAATGGCCGTTCTTCCTATGTATCCAGTATGATTGCAAAGCTCACAGCCCTGCCCTACGTATACCTTATCAGGGTAGTCCTTTATACCAGAGAATTCCAGTCGCCTTATCTGCTCTTCTGTGATAACTGTTTCGGTTTTACAATCAGGACATATCTTTCTCACAAGCCTCTGCGAAACAATGGCAAGCAGCGTTGAAGAAAGAAGAGTACTGTCTACACCAAGATCAAGCAGTCTTGGTATAGCAGTCACAGCATCATTTGTATGAAGGGTGCTCAGCACAAGGTGACCAGTTATAGAGGCCCTCACAGCAATAGTAGCAGTCTCCTGGTCTCTGATCTCACCTATTAACATAACATCAGGGTCTTGCCGCATAAAGTTTCTGCCTGCAATGGCAAAGTCATAGCCTGCTTTAAGATTCACCTCAGTCTGCTTAATAAGGCTGATTCTGTACTCTACAGGGTCCTCAACAGTTATCACATTCTTCTCAAGAAGGTCTATCTCTCTGAGAGCAGCATAAAGTGTTGTGGTCTTTCCACTACCAGTAGGCCCTGTAATCAAGATAATTCCATGGGGTTTAGAAAAGAGATATCTCAGTCTTCTGGTCTCTTCAGGCTCAAAACCGAGTTTCTCAAGTCTCAAGAGGGGCAATGTGCCCATCAGTATCCTGATGACCAGGTTTTCTCCATGGATGGTAGGGACAGTGGACACACGCATATCATACTGTTTACCAAGAAATGAGAATCTGAAAGAACCATCCTGTGGAAGTCTCTGTTCTGCAATATCCAGTTCAGAGAGGACCTTTATTTTTGATACCACTCCTGAGTGTGCCCTTTTTGGGAAACAGAAGGCATGCTGTAATACACCATCTACCCTGTAAAAGACATGTACACTCTCAGCAGAAGGAGTTATATGTATATCTGTGGCATTTTTTCTAATACCGTCCATAAGGATCAATTCTGTAAGGGTCGAGATATGTGTAGCGGAAACCTCATTCTTCAGCCTATCAATAGTTTTATCAATGTTCTTCTGTATTGGATTTTCAAGAAAGAAATATGCCTTTTCTAAGGTATCAAAGAATGCCTCAGAGTCAACAAGATATACCTTGGCCGGTAGTTTTGTCACTCTGGAGACAGTATCTATAGCAACAATGTTATTTGGATCAATTACTCCAATACAGAAATTACCATCCCTAATCTCAATAGGAATAAACTCTCCACGTTCTGCCATATCTTTTGGTATCATCCTAAGGGCATCTTCAGAAACAGGATGCTCTCTCAAATCCAGATAGGGAAGACCATACTGTTCTGCCAGTGACTCACTGATCTCCTTTGCAGTAACAAACCCAAGACTTATCAAGGTCTCGCCAAGGAATTTCCCTGTAACCATCTGTTGGGACAGGGCAATCTGGATATGTCTGTCTGTTATAAGACCCTTGTCTTTGAGTAATTCCCCTATCTTCTTCTTAGACACCCCTTCTCCCTGATACAATTGTTGGTTTAAGCATTATGACAAGTTCACTCCTGCTCTTCCCAGAACTATGACTCTTGAATATTGAACCAATAATAGGTATTCTTCCAAAAAAAGGTACCTGGTAGTCTTTAGTCTCCTCCTTGGTAGAAATAAGACCACCTATCAATACCATCTCACCATCCCTCACCCGCACAGTGGTGCTCAACTCTCTTAGGTCAACCGTGGGCAGGGTAAGTTCAATCTTATTCTGTCCCACTTCACCTATCTGCCTTCGCTCCAGTGAGACCAGCTCTGATATTATAGGCGTGATTGTCATCGAAACTGTGCCATCTTCATGTATATAGGGGGCAATGCCTATAATTATGCCAGAGAGGAGGTTTTCCGTCTCAGTGGAAAAGGTGGTCTGGGAAGTTGCTGCTGTTGTGGCAGTTGTAGTAATCTCCACCCTTGAGATGATATTTACACTTCTGCCAACAGTCAACAGTGCGATCTGGCCATTCATAAGATTCACTCTCGGATTAGAGAGTACTCGCACCTCTCCCATCTCTTCAAGAGCCCTCATTAGTGCATTAAAGTTGAATCTGGTGATAGAGAGTTCAATATTGGGCTCTTCTGACTTTACGATCTCTGCAAAGTTATTAAACTTTGCTCTGAACCCGTAGGTAAGATTACCGAGACTATCCCAATTGATCCCATACCTTAGTCCTTCATTGAGTCTTACCTCTACAATTCTCGCTTCAATAATCACCTGTCTGTTAAGAACCTGTTTAAGTCTGTTCAGATACTTCTCCACTTTTTTAAGTTGAACCTTTGTTCCTGTGACTACAATAGTTCCTGTCATACGATTTATACTAAATGAGGCAGTAGTTGACTGTCCTGAGTCAGAGGAATCTAAAATCTGTTTCAATCCTTTCTCTACCGCCTTCCAAATATCCATATGCTCCTCTGCTGATGTCCCTCTTAGTGATACCTTTCCGGTGATCTGGGATGTCTCAGTACCTCCACCTCCTCCAAGTATATCCCCACCAACATCAATATCATACCTCTGGATAACAGAGGTATGCCCGAATTCGTATACCCGAGTATCTGTAGCTTTAACATATAGAATATTTCCTTCTATGTCGTAGAAATAGTCAGTCGAAGAGAGGATAATATCAATCGCCTCACGGGCAGTAACATCTCTTAATGAGAGGGTGATTGGGGTATTGGGATCTACCCCTTTCTGCATAACAAGATTCAGATCCACTGTATCTGCAATTGACCGAAGCACATCCTTCAAGGGTGCACTACTTACAGAAATTGATACAGTCTCATTCAGTGGAGATATCTCCTCCTCTGCTGGTATAAACTCACCTTCAGCAGGAAGGGACTCTGGGGCTTTCTGGACAGCAGTTGTCTGAGATGCCTGGATCTGCTTCTCGGGCTTCTGAAACTCCATAGTCGTCTCAGACAGAAGCCTCTCGCTCGTCCCTTCCTCTCTCACAGTGGTACAAGAAGGGTTAAATATACCAATCAAGAGTATAAATATTGCCTGAATTAACAATCCTTTCTTCATTGTTTTAACCTCCAGTCTTTATAAAAACCTTTTCAATCCTTTCTCCTTTCTTCAGAACTACATAGTTATAGCCTATCTCTTTAACAAGAAACTCGTCTATATAGTCTCCTTCTTTTACCAGTATATTGTTCAAGAGTGCAAATTTTTTTTTACGGCCCATTACAATAAGCTTCAAGTCCCAGGTATATCTTCTTTCTATTACTTTCCTCGGGGGCTTCTCTTTTTGAATCTTTCTAATCACTCTCTCTATTATGGAAAATGGGTCTTTAATAACTGTCGGAATATTTAAAGAAGGTATCTCTGGTATATCAGGGACTTCGCTCACCTCCGATAGATATCCATATATCCTTCTTTCTTCTTCAGCAATCGCCTTTTTTATGATTAAACCTCTACTGATAATAAAGATAACACTGATTAGCACAAAGGGTATAACTATTAATATCAGTATCTTCACCACCTCTGCCCTTCTCATCTCATTCTCCTTCCTGAACTCTTAACAAGGGAGTAAAGATATACCCTTTTATTTTACATTCCAACCTGTTTCTGCCTTTGTCAATCCCAATATATATATTCTTATAGTAGAAGAGTGGATAAGATCTGAATCTGAGACTGTGGAGTAATTTTACTACCTTAAGGAAATCATTACTACTGTATGTGATTGTTATAGGCAACATCAAGTTCTCTTTATCCCTCATAAAGGTCTCAAGATGAAGCTTTACTCCAGGTAATAACCTTATCAGATCTACCCTGCTTAAAATCATATCCTCGGGATTAGCATTAACAGGTACTATAGTAGCAGCCCTCTCTATATTTCTATTAATCCTCTGAATCTCCCGTAACATATGCTGTCTTTTACCTGCAATTACCTGTAAAACCTGTGTATACTCTTTTAAAACTTTTATCTCATAAACAATTATTGTATTAATACCCACTAAAACAGCAAGCATAATCCCAACAATAAGATATACTATCAGTCTCTTTTTTATGAGAATAAAGTACATACCCTCATATCCTTTTCATGCCTTTTAGGCTTCCTTTTACTGTAAAGAGGCCCTCCTCAAGCCTGAGACTTTCATTGACAATGAGGATGCCATTAACCCCTTTAAGAGACTCTATAAATCTTCTATAATTTCTCTGTCTCTGCAGGAGGTCCGCTCCTGCTACTCTGCCTTTTATATTGAACTCTATACTCTCTTTAGATCTATTTATCCTCACAGAATCAATAACTGTGTCTTTACTAACAGCCTTGGATAATTGAATGAGAAACTCTTCTGGAGACAACTCTCTATTAAGTAGCTGAAGCATCTGAATCTTATTTTCATATATCTTCCATCTTTGGAACTCTGCTGTATATCTTCTGTCTATTGTTTTGATATCAGATACTTCTGATCTCAAAGTATTTACGGACTTTTTAATATTATTGAGTTCATTATACTGAAATGGTAATATACCTATAAGAAATATGCCGATTATACTCATAGCAAATATGGCTCCTGATAAATAATTCTTTGCACCTCTGTAGAATCTATAGTCTGGAGGTATGAATCTCTTTTGCCAATTTTCTGTCTTACCCTGAGTTCCTTTTGAGAGGAAGGAACCTCTATTTCTAAGAGTCATGGCTATAGGGAGTATGTATTCATTAAACTCTGCAGCCTGTACAGAAGGAGACAACTTTATTGCTGGATTTACAAGAGTCGACAGTGGTACAACAGGCATTATAGTAAGTTCTTGAGAAACATCCTGTTGTCCTATGAGGTAGATGGTCTCAGGAACCATACCCAGCCTCTGTCTTGCATAATTCACCGTCATATTGAGGTTCTGAATATCAGTATTATCAATACAACAAGGATCACCAGTAAGCCTTCTCAGTAAATAAATCTCTCCCTTACAACAGAGAAGGATTGCCCTTTCAGAGGCCTTTCTATACATATAAAGAGCAGGTGTCTGCATCCATGGTATTAAGTTCAACAGAGGTAGATAATTTGGCACTAAGGAATCCACCATCTTTCCATAACTCAAAAAGAGCTGTATATATCTGTCTATAGAGTTCTTCGGAATAGCAAAGACCAAGGTTTCAAGGAGTCTTTTGTTATCCTCTATTTTTTCACCAATTATGAAGTAACAGAACAGCCAGTCATCCACATCAGAATACTGGGCTTTCAGTTCCCTCTGTATAAGAGTCTTTAAATGTCTGTCACTTGAAAGAGGCAACAGGAAAGTCTCCTGCAGCAGTTCTGGGAAATGGATATTAATATAAAAACTCTTTGTCCTTTCTGTTCTGAGAAACTCCTCTATCTCTTCAGATGAAATGGTGAACATCTCTTCTACCCAGGTAGTCCCCCTTTTCTGGGTAGCATAAACCACCTTTGTTGAACCCTCTTCAATACTTATTGCCACCTTACGGTTGATATTTAACATTGGCATCTTTCTTTATAATTTCTCAACTGAATATTTATATTAGCTAAAAAACTTTGATTGGAGAAAAGTCTATCCTTAAATCTTTCTGCAAACCTGAAAGACATCGGCATGAGCAGACCCCTCAACGGTCCTGAAACTGGCACACATTCGGACGCATTCTGGTCTGACAGTCTCCATCAGTATCATAACCCTTCTGTGCACAATAATTGGTAGTACATTGTTGTACACAACTGGATCCGACAATATTACCTATATAATAAGTGGTGATGGTAGGACTTATAGTGATAGTCCTATTTCTCCTCCATATAAATGCAAAAGTATCACCTTCTCTCCAGTAACATCTATCCACACCTGTTTCGTTTCTGACAGAAATACCTGAGGTATAACAGGCATCCACAACATTTATAGAAAAACTCTGGGAAGTGCTTTGAGGACCAGGTGTGGTACAACTGTCCTGAACCTCAACTGTAAAGCTATAAGTTCCTGGGGCGTCAAGAACCTGAGTACCTGTGAGATCACATGTGGCTGAGGTATTGCCAGTACAGAAGTTTATTCCATTAGGCAGAGAGCCTGAAATCAGGGACCAGGAATAAGGAGACACCCCCCCGATAACTGTTATAGAGCCAGAGTATGCTTCACAGTTATTTGCGTCAGGCAGGTTTGATGACCAGCCAGTAAAGGGTGTACAGGCAGGGGCAATATTGACTGTATAAGTGCCTGTTACAGTGTTTGGTGGTGAACAGGAGTCCTGCCAACCTACAGTAAATGTACATGTGCCTGAAGTGGTAGGAGTACCCGATATAGTTGCATCTGTAGAGGTACAATTAAGGGCAAGCCCATAGGCACCGCAGTTATTGGTACAGTCTGTATTTGTGTAGGGAGACAAACCTCCTGATACTGTAATTGTCTGGCTAAAGGCAGAGCCAACCGTAGCATTGAACACAGTCCCATCAGGTGGACTTAAACTTAAAGGAGTTGAACATGCTGCACCACCCCCGGAAGTACTTACCATGGCTGTATATTCGCATTTTGCAGAATCTCCACAGGTGTCATTTACTCGGAGTACAAAGGTGGTATCATTACTTAGAGGGTCTGTAGTACAGGAGCCACTTGTAGTGTTTGTAGTGCTTGAAGTATTTATAGTGGTACAGGTACCACTCTGGGGAGAAAATAGACCATTTATTTGTCCCAAGACATCCTCTCCTGTTACTGTCCAATTAAGTGTATAAGTCCAAGTGCCATCACCATTGTCCGTACCAGTACCAGTAAGGGTACAAGACAGTGGATTATAAAGATGCAATGTAAGCGACTTAGAGCTGGAAGTACATCCATCATTCAGTTGGACACTGACAGAGTAATCTCCACAGGCACCAGAAGGGGTACCAGTAATCTGGGAACATTCATTGTATCCATCTGTATTACAATCAGAAGACGTGGTAGAGGTAAGACCAGTAGGTAGTCCATTTATTGTAAAACTGTAAGAAGATATGTTTCCACCAGCACCTATCACATTAGCAGCATAGGGAATATTAATAGTAGCATCTGCAAGGGTGGATGTAAGGATTTTTAATAATTGAGGATTGATATTAATGGTATATGCCTGTGTCAGAGATGCCCCTATGGCATCTGTCACTTGGACAGTGAAATTTGACTGCTCTGTACATGCCTCCAGTGTCCCTGAAGGACAGACTGAGCATACATTCACTGTACCTGATACAGTCCCATCTGTGGAAAGACTAAGTCCTGAGGGAAGAGCACCTCCAGAGAGTGTAAAATTATAACCAGGACATCCTCCAGTAGCTAATATCTTTGCATTGTAAGAACTATCCTCAGTCCCATCAGGCAGAGAGGTGGTCACTATCTGCAGGGGTTCACAATTTATGGCATCCCTGAGTTCATATACTGTGGCATATTCAATTATATCATCATAGGCGTCTGTATACTCTTCTATGGTGTAAAGGGCATATATGACTCCATTCACATCCTGGCCTGTAACAAGAGAGCCATCCTGACTCCGGTTTTCACCCTCGCTCAGAACAATAAAGGCTACATCTTCTTTATAATTATCCGTACCACCTGTAAATGCCCTGTCATTTACTGCCATATCAGAAGGTAGAGAAGAACAACACGTATTCTGACTGGTAAGGTCTGCCCTGTCATTGTTACCATCATAGTTTACTGTGGAATCGTCTGGTATATATATGAGAGAGCGTCCCCAAGCATCTTTCTCATTACAGATACCCTGAAATTCCTGTTGAGTGGGAAGCCTCCTGCTTGTGACTACAAATCCGGTTATCGCCTCTTTACATGCTCTTACCCTCTCGCGGGATCGTTTAAAAATTGCCTGTTTAGTGAGAGGTCCCAAAAGGGCTATACCGAGTCCAAGGAGTATACCTATAACAATAAGGACTATTGCAAGCTCTACCAGTGTAAAGCCCCTTTTATCTTTTTCAACTAAAGACATTCTTTATAATAATTTATGAAAAAGGGTAAAGGGTATTAACCCCCTCCCCTTTTCATAAATTTCTGAACTCTCACTTTTTGTCTTTTTCACCCCTTATCGCTTTGCATCAAAATAGTAAACCACTGCCTGAGTTGTACCAGCAGAATAAGCTGCTGCAGTTGGTGCTGCTGTCCAGATAGCCTCCCATTCCGCTGCTGTAATAGCATCTGGTGCAGCACTGACTCCTATAACCTGTCCACTGCTACCATCAGCAGTACCATCAAGGGCAGCATCAAGGGCCTCTATGTACATCAATTCATCCTGGGTAAAGGCTGAACAGGTAGCATCTTTACAAATTGTGATCACATTTTTGCCTGCATTAGCACCGCCGTCTGTGCCATGGAACACATAAAATGTGTAAGAACCGATGGTAATGGTATTTGCCTCGGACCCTCCAGACCCTTCATATGGTGGATTTATAAAATTGGCATTGACAACATCAGTCTTATAATCACCATCCCCAATCTTTCCATTACTGTCAGCATCTCCAGGGAACCTGCCTTTTCTGTCAAGGAATGTCCAGTCCGCTACTTCCCAGGCCCTTACCTTATTAACAAACTTCTTTGCCCTTGCATTCTGGATCAGATCCTGTCCCTTAAGCACCGCACCAATAAGAATTCCGATTATGACCATCACTATGGCCAGCTCAATCAAAGTAAAACCCTTTTCATTCCTTCTCATTTCAACCTCCTCCTCAAAAATTATTTATCTCCTGAGAATCAGGAGTTTCTCCTTTTAGAGTTTTGCAATTTTCTTGCCAGCTATCTGATTTTAGTTATTTCCTTAAAAAATAATGTTATTAAATCTTAATGTCTATCAAAAAATTGTCACCCAATGTAAAAAAGATGCTCATGAACTCAGTACCTCTATGGAGTATTATCAAAATAATAAGCCAAGGATACAAGGGTATCATTCTGTGTATCAGGGGGCCAAAGGTCACCCCCATCCATGATATCATGTCTCCTAATCCTTCCAGATGTTCCATCCTCAATTCCATCTATTGAGATATCTATCATCTTTGCCATCCAGGCAGGAATGTTATATACAAATATGGCATTGTAGTCCACTCCTGCCACTGTGTCGTATCCTATATTGAAGAAGCCATTAGCAGCATGTCTGGCAAGTACCACATTGGGTTGCTGATAAGGGGCTACCCTGGCTGTCCTCATGTCAGAAAAGGCTCTATTTACATCATCATCTCCACCAGCACTGCAATTGTCCACTGTAGGGTCAGTATTATTACTGGGTATTGTACCTGTTACATTATTTAATGCATTAAATCCTATAATCCCATCCTTGTTGCAATCTCCTGGAAAGAAGTTCTTTCTGTCATAATATGTCCAGAGCATCGCCTCCAGACCCTTTAGGTCTCTCTGAATCCTTTTCACCTTTGCATTATTTATTAACTCTTGTCCTTTCAGTACTGCACCGAGAATAATCCCAATAATAACCAATACAATCGCTAATTCAACAAGTGTAAAGCCTTTCTCTATAGATATAATCCTCATTTTAACTCCATTAAATATAAAACACCTAATGAAATTATTATAATACATTTCGTTCTAAAATTAAACTTTATTCTTACTATAGATTAGTTAATTCCTTGTTTTAGTTAAATTAAAACACTTCCACAGGCGGTAATGTAAAATCTTCTGTGTAAAATTGAAATTCAAAGAAAAGAGGGTGTATCCTCCATATAATTTATAGGTTTTAAAACTTTAAGGAAGGAGGAATACACCCATGGTAGTAAAGGAACTAACTGA